>Ga0209514_10000665_pt1 | contig 68295 bp, 66 predicted proteins | sample Subgrocontami58m_FD_187452 | JGI IMG/M metagenome (GOLD analysis project Ga0209514, IMG submission 187452) | Subsurface groundwater microbial communities from S. Glens Falls, New York, USA - GMW37 contaminated, 5.8 m (SPAdes) (version 3) | ecosystem: Environmental > Aquatic > Deep subsurface >... | reverse complement strand
CACCGGCGCCACCATTTACAATATCAATGAAATCAAGGCGGCTTACTCCACCGGCAAAGGCGGCATTGTCATGCGCGCTAACGCCGAGATCGTGGAGGCCAAGGGCGGCACTTTTAATATCGTGGTCAGTGAAATTCCCTATCAGGTCAATAAGGCCAGTTTGGTGGAAAAAATCGCCGAATTGGTCAAAAATAAAAAAGTGGAAGGCATTAAGGATTTGCGCGACGAATCGGACCGCGAAGGCGTGCGGGTGGTGGTAGAATTAAAAAAAGAGGCCTATCCCAAAAAGGTCTTGAACGCTTTGTACAAGCATACCCAGTTGCAGGAAACCTTCCATGTTAATTTGCTGGCTTTGGTGGACGGCCTTCAGCCCAAGGTGCTGACCTTAAAAATGATTTTGGAAGAATATATCAAGCACCGTACCTCGGTAGTTACTTTGAGAACCCAATTTGATTTGAAGCGCGCCAAGGATCGCGCCCATATTTTGGAGGGCTTGGTCATGGCCTTAAAAGATATTGATCAGATCATTGCCACCATCAAAAAATCCAAGGATAAAGAAGACGCTAAGGCCAATTTGATGAAAAAATTCAAATTGTCGCTACTGCAGGCCATTGCTATTTTGGAAATGAAACTCCAGCAATTGGCCAACTTGGAACGTTTAAGAGTGGAAGAAGAACTTAAAGAAAAGAACAAACTGATTCAGGAATTACTAGCCATTCTTAAAGATTCTAAGCGCGTTTTGGGAATTATCAAAGACGAGTTGAAGGAATTAAAAGCCAAGTACGGCGACGAACGCCGAACCAAGATCGTTAAAGGCGCGGTCGGCCAATTTTCAGCCGAGGATTTGATCCCCAACGAGTCCACGGTGGTCATGGTGACCAATGACGGCTACATCAAGCGCCTGCCACCCGATACTTTTAAAGTCCAGGAAAGAGGCGGCAAAGGCGTGATTGGCCAGCAAACCAAAGAAGAGGACGTGGTCGAGCATTTATTTGCCACCACCACTCACGCCGATCTGATGTTTTTTACCACCCGCGGCCGTTTGTTTATGACCAAGGCCTATGAGATTCCTCAAGCCACCCGGACGGCCAAAGGCCAGGCCATTGTTAACTTTTTACAGTTGGCGCCGGAGGAAAAAGTTTCGGCAGTGTTATCAACCGAGGATTTATCGGCTTTCAAATATTTTGTCATGGTCACCAAGCAGGGCTCCATTAAAAAAGTGGGCATTGATAAATTTGAAAATGTCCGCCGTAGCGGTTTGATCGCCATCAAGCTTAAGGGAGACGACCAGTTAAAGTGGGTCAAGCCCTCCAGCGGCCATGATAACATCATCTTGGTCACGGCCCAGGGCCAGGCCATCCGCTTTAAAGAAGAAGTGGTGCGCGAAATGGGTCGGGGCGCGGCTGGCGTGCGGGGCATTAAGATCAAAAAATCCGGCGACGAGGTCGTGGGCATGGATATTTTGGATAACGGCCGGGCCGGGACAGATGAGCAATTGCTGGTGGTTTTAGCTAATGGTTTTGGCAAGCGCACCAATCTTAAAGAATACAAGATTCAGGGCCGGGGCGGCTCGGGCATTAAAACCGCTTCGGTGACTCCAAAAACCGGCAAGCTGGAAACCGCCTTTATTGTTAACGCCAAACGGGCGAGCGAGGATTTGATTATTATTTCCCAACATGGCCAGGTTATCCGCATGCCCTTAAAGTCGGTCAACGTTATTGGCCGGGCCACTCAAGGCGTGCGGCTGATGAGATTTAAGGAAGAAGGCGACAAGGTGGCGAGCGTGACGTTCGTTTAGAAGAGATTGCACGGATAAAAAACGGATTACACGGATAGTATATCAGTGTTTATCCCCCCTAAAGGGGACAAGCGATTCAAATCCGTGAAATCCGTGATTAAAAAAAGAGCGGCTTTGGTAAAAACCTTGGCCGCTTTTAGGTTGGCGAGGCATCTGGAATCAAAGGGGTTAAGCCGCCTTGACTTCCGGAATATATGTGACCTCACTGATGGGGCCAAAGATATACCGGTTGTTGATGACGATATAACAGTCTTTTTTCAGGAGCGATGAGTCACGGTTGAATCTGATGCTGACGCCGTCTACGGGACCGTCTTCCGGTTCGTGACTGGTATGCAGACGTCCGATCCGTAAGTCACCATGGACCAATGGGATGGTGAACTTACCTCGGAAGACCTGCCCGATTTTTTGCCCTGGATGGCTTTTGTCTCCATCACGAACGATTAGGGAGCATAGATGCCCACCATGCTTAAATGTGAATCTCACGGGATCCTCCTGGTTTAATGTGCGATTTTGGGGTGTTTGCATCTAAAATTATCATATTATTTTATCAGCGTCAAACTCCCCACCGGACTTGCCATTTTTTCAAGAATTTGTTAAATTGCTTAAGCTCCCGCCAAAGCCAGCCGGCGTGGCTGGGGTCGGTCTCTTAAGCTATAGGCTTATCCGCCTTTGGCGCGAGGCTGATATTATCAATAACTAGTCATTAAGTTTATGTTAACAGTCAAACAAATTTACAACCTGGCTATTGAGCTGGGAATTAAAAGCGATCTTAGAGGTTCTGCCGTGGTTAAGCGTAAGTTGGATCGGGTCAAAAAAAATTATCAAGAATTATCTCAAGACCATAAAGATGAATTTGACCAGGAGCGCCTGTCCAATCCTTTTTCCGATACCCGCTTTTGGGGCGATCCTAGCCGTCCGGTTAAAAGGATCTTAGCCGGTATTGATATTGAGGTCTCTGATGTGTTGCTCGCCAATGAACTTTCCAAATCCGGCAAAAAGATTGATTTGGTGTTAGCTCATCATCCTATTGGCTCGGCCTTAGCCGGCTTGCATGAAGTGATGGATTTACAGGTGGAACTGATGGCCAAGTACGGCATGCCCATCAACGTGGCCGAAAGTTTGACTCATATAAGAATGAGTGAAGTTTCTAGAGGTATTTCAGCAGTCAACCACAACCGCGTGATTGATGCCGCCAAACTGTTGGATTTTAGCATCATGTGCACCCATACGCCAACCGATAATTTAGTGGCTAATTATTTGGATAAGGATATTAAAAAGAATCTGAAGAATATTGAGACCGTGGGCGAATTGTTAAAGGTCATTAAAAAACAGCCCGAATATCAAGAGGCGATTAAATTAAAAGCCGGCCCCAGATTATTCTGCGGCAAAGAATCAAATTACACCGGTAAAATCGCTTTGACCGAAATTACCGGCGGCACCGAAGGCAGTAAGGAAATCTATAATCACTTATCCATGGCCGGTATTGGAACTGTCGTTGGTATGCATATGAAAGAAGACAATCGTTTGGAAGCGGAAAAAGCCCACTTAAACATCGTCATTGCCGGGCATATGTCATCGGACTCTTTGGGCATGAATCTGTTTTTGGATGAACTGGTCAAACGGGGAGTAGAGGTTATTCCCTGTTCGGGGTTGATCAGATGTTCCAGGTTGAAAAAGGGTAAAGGTAAATAAAAGGAAAAAGGCCTTGCCTAACGAATGACGTTAATTTCCCGTAGGGGCGCAACATGTTGCGCCCCTACATTGTTTATAACCAATAGGTTAACCCAGGGTGTAGTAGGGGCAATTCATGAATTGCCCCTACCCGATGGGCAAGGCCTTTTCTTTTTGTCCTAAAAATGTTAAATTTTGAACATGCCAGAAGAACGAATTATTACCGCTTCGGAAAAAACCGAAGACCAGGCCTTTGACGCCACTCTGCGGCCGGCTAGTTTGGCCGAGTATTTTGGCCAGCAAAAAATCAAGGATAATCTTGATATTTTTATGACCGCGGCCAAACAAAGAGGCGAGCCCATTGAACACGTGCTGTTGTACGGCCCGCCCGGTTTGGGCAAAACCACTTTGGCGCATATTATTGCCCGCGAAATGGGGGTTAACATAAGGGTCACCAGCGGGCCGGCCATTGAACGGGCCGGTGATTTGGCCGCCATTTTAACCAACCTCTCGGATGGCGATGTTTTGTTTATTGATGAAATCCACCGTCTTAATAAAGTGATTGAAGAAGTGTTATATCCGGCCATGGAAGACGGGGCTTTGGATATTGTGATCGGCAAAGGGCCTTCGGCCAGAACGTTGCGTTTGGATCTGCCCAAGTTTACCATTATCGGCGCCACCACCCGCTATAATCTGTTATCTTCGCCCTTGCGCGATAGGTTCGGCGTTACCCATCGCCTGGATTATTATCAGCATCCCGAAATTGAACAGATTTTGAATCGCAGCGCTAAGATTTTAAAAATTGATTTGGCGCCGGAAGCAACCGGTTTGCTGGCCAAACGCTCAAGGTTGACTCCTCGAATTGCCAACCGCTTGTTAAAGCGGGTTAGGGATTTTGCCCAGGTTAAAGGCAATGGCCAGATCAGCATTGATTTGGCCAACGAGGCCTTAAAGTTAATGGATGTTGATGAGCAGGGCTTGGATTATTTGGACCGGAGGATTTTAGAAACCATTATTAGCAAATTTAAAGGCGGACCGGTCGGCCTAAATTCGGTGGCGGCCGCGGTGCAGGAAGAAGAAGGCACCATTGAAGAAATCTATGAACCCTATTTAATGCAGCTCGGCTTTTTAATGCGCACCCCCCGCGGCCGCCTGGTCACGGAATTAGGTTATCAACATTTAGGGTTGGATGTGCCGTCTGAATTGCAGAGCAAGTTATTGTAAGTAGCAAGATATATGGATTTAGGAACACATTTATTCGTTGGCGTAGTGGCGGCTTCCAGCTGGCAGAGTTTGACCGTGGAAGAAAAAATCATCACGGTGATTTTTGCCATTTTGCCCGACAGTTTTGAATGGCTGCATCAATTCGCCCGTAAAACAAAAAATGGCAATGATAAGCTGACTATTGATGATTATAATTATTTGGAAAAGCGGATTAATCAGTGGTATCTGCTGCCCTATAATTTGTTTCACAATATTTTTGCCCCCTCCATTCTATTTATTTTATCGTTGATTTACAACTGGCCGTTGGTTTACAGTTTAATGTGGTTAATCCATTTATTGTTGGATTTGCCTTCGCATAAATTAAAACTGGGACTTAAATTATGGTGGCCGTTTTCGCAACAGCGTTTGCGCGGCTTTTTTGACTGGTGGCTGTTGCCCTTTTTTAGGGGCTGGGAACTGTGGGGTTATTGGACTATTTTAACTTTGATCTCCGTCATTCTAATCAGACGTTATTGGTAGGTTAATGTCATTGCGAGCGAATGTAATGAGCGAAGCAATCTCAATCTATGAGATTGCTTCGTCGCCCCGATGTTTGCTGCGCAAAATCGGGACTCTTCGCAATGACAGATAAAAACAAAAATTCGGTAATTAGCCGAAATTTTGTTTTTGTTTTTATTCAGCAAACCTTATGTTTTATACTAAATCACGATCTATTTTGGCCCCGCTCAGCGGGGTGGATAGTTGATCGAAAGTTTTAGTCCCTTTTTATTTTTATAAGGTTCACTCTGAATTTTAAAAGAACTTAATATAACTAAATTTATTTTGCCAGAGCCAGATAACCATCGTTCAGTAATTCCGTCAGCTGGTTTTGATTGACCTCGCCCATGAGGGGAGGCAATTCCTGGGCTAGCGCGATATCGCTGTTGCCCCATTTTTCTCCCGCCATCACCAGGCCTTGGGAAACGCCCACGATAATCAGCAGGCAGATGAGCAGCAACAGGGCGGGGTGTAGATTTTTGGCCGGATTTTTCATATTAAAAAATGCTTTGAATCAAAATCAAAGCACAAAAAACTGAATTAGAGATTGTTTTATCAAAGTCCGAGGTTTTTTCGAGCTTTGACTTTTTGTGTTTGATTTTCCCTCCTTCGCTCTTCGAGCTCGGAGGACAAGTGTTTTTTATTGGGGTTTTCACCTCAATATATGCATTATAGCATAGTTTTCAAGAAAAATCAACCCTGAACCAGCTGCGACGCAGGTTCAGGGTTGTCAGTCAGTCATGACTTAGTCGGAACAAGGAAAGGATCAGCTCCTAGGTTAATTGATGGTATTGGTCGTGACTGACTCTACCTGGGAAGTGATGGATCATTGGACCTCCATGGATTTGATTGGGTTGTTGGTTGGCCAAGCGGCCAAATGAGGAGCATTAACAGTTTAAGTATAGAAATTATCCTTTAATCTGCCCAGTGGATAAGTTATTTATTAAAAAGAAAATAAGCGGTGTCGCCGTCTTTCATGGCGTAATTTTTGCCTTCGGTTTTAACCAAACCAAGTTCCTTGGCGCCTGTCTCGCCGCCGGCTGCGATTAAATCGCGCCAGTTGACAATTTCCGCCCGCACAAAGCCCTGTTCAAAATCGGTATGAATCACGCCGGCGGCTTGCGGCGCCAGCGTGCCTTTAGTAATGGTCCAGGCATGGGATTCTTTTGGCCCAGCCGTAAAAAAAGTAATCAGGTTGAGCAGTTTGTATGATTCAATAATCAAACGGTCCAAGCCGGTTTGCTTAATGCCGCTGGCTTCCAGATATTCTTTTATTTCAGTTTCTGAAAGTGAAGCTAGTTCCGCCTCTAACTTGGCGCAAATTCGCAATCGGTTATCGGTTATCGGCAATGAACTATTGGTTATTTCGTTTTCATCAACATTGTAAACATACATAATCGGTTTGGCAGTCAGCAGGTTTAATTCCTTCACAAAATGTTCATCTTCCTTATCAACCTTAATCTCATTGGCGAATTTTTCCTGCTCCAACAGATTTTTCAACTCTCTTAAAATTTCAATATTTTTTGCCAAATCCTTCACTGCCGCGCCTTTGCTTTGTTTTTCCAGATTGCTCAAGCGCTTACTGACAGTGTCCAAATCGGCCAAAATCAGTTCCAGATTAATGATTTTTATGTCATCAGCCGGATCAATTTTTCCGGCCACGTGAATGATGTCGTCGTTGGTAAAATCCCGCACCACTTCAATAATGGCGTCCACCTCGCGGATGCGCGCTAAAAATTTATTGCCCAAACCTTCGCCCAAAGAAGCGCCTTTAACCAGGCCGGCAATGTCCACAAATTCAATGGTGGTGGCCACGGTTTTGGCGGAAGCGTAAAGTTTGGTCAGTTGTTGCAGGCGATCGTCGGGCACGGCTACCACGCCCACGTTGGGTTCAATGGTGCAAAAAGGATAATTTTGGCAATCCACCTGCTTTTTGGTAATGGCGGTGAACAGGGTTGATTTGCCCACGTTGGGCAGGCCGACGATGCCGATGGAAAAACTCATTGATTAATAGGTTAATTGCTTAACAGATTAATTGATTATTTGGGTTTTGTCCAGCTTTGACTAAAGCGCAATCAGGGTATATAGTAAAAATACTTAACCGTAAATAGTATGGAAAAAATAGGCCGAGTAACCCATTTTTACAATAAAATCGGGGTGGCCGTGGTGGTCGTGGAAAAAGGCGCGTTATCAGTCGGCGATATCGTGCATTTTAAACACAATAGCCATGAGTTTGAACAGGCGGTGCAGTCCTTGGAAGTTGATCAGCAGGCGGTGCAGTCCATTAAGGCCGGCCAGGAAGCCGGACTTAAGGTGATTGAACCGGTCAAAGAGGGCTGGGCTGTCTATAAGGAATAAACTCCGGTCTAAAAGTAAAATTAATTTTACCATTATTTTTTAGTTTTTTATTTTATGATTAAATCAAGTTTTTTGGCGCAAATTAAAAAAGATCTGGAGACGTATCAAAATGAACGCCATCAGATCATTAACGCTTCGCGCGATATTTTACAGGCCTCCAAGTCGGCGATTTTTGCTTTGCATCGAGGCGATAAAAAAACAGCTAATAAATCCTTAACCCAGGCCGAAGCGGTCATTGGCCGGTTAAACAAATCCTATAACAAAAACAATCGTTTGCGTTTTGAGGGCAGTTACAAAGCCGGTTTGGAAGAATACGTTGAGGCCAAAACCTTTTTTCAGTTCATGTCGGGCAAAACGTTAGATAAACTGCCCATTGAATCAATCGGACCGGAAGAATACATTAACGGTATTACTGATTTAACGGGCGAGTTGGTGCGTCAGGCCGTTTTGCAGGCCACTAAAGGCAATTATCAGGTTTTAGAAAGCTACCGTTCGTTTACCGAAGAAATCGTCGGTTTTATGCTGACTTTGTATTTAACCGGTTCATCCAGGCAAAAGTTTGACGACGCTAAACGTAATTTAAAACGTTTGGAACAAATCATTTATGAGGTTAAATTAAGGGGTTAAGCGATAAAGATCGGCAGTTAACAAGGCCTTGGTTATACAAGGCCTTTTATGATAACCCCTTACCACTTTATGCATAGTTTTAGTAATATTATTATTGCATTAAAAAGTGGTAAGGGGTAAAATACACCAACAATGACAAAGACATTTGTTTTACAAAATACCTCTTCGGCCAAGGATTTTAGGGTTGATTACCAAAAAGAACTTAATGAAGAGCAGTATCGGGCCGTGACCGAGGGCGAGGGCCCTTGTTTGGTTTTGGCTGGCGCCGGTAGCGGCAAAACCCGGACGATTGTTTATCGAGTCGCTTATCTTATTGAACGAGGAGTTAATCCTGAAAATATTCTGTTAGTCACTTTTACCAATAAGGCCGCCAATCAAATGCTTACACGCGTTGAACAGCTCTTAGGTTATTTTCCGAGCGGACTGTGGGGCGGCACCTTTCATCATATCGGCAACAGAATTTTAAGGAAGTACGCTAAGCTATTGGGTTTTGAATCCAACTTTACCATTTTGGATGAAGAAGACGCTAAGTCATTATTAAAAGTTTGTTTAAAGGAAGAAGATATTGACACCAAATCAAGAAGGTTTCCTTCGCCGGCAGTACTAAAGGAATTAATCAGCTTTGGTAAAAATTCGGAAATTCCTTTGGAAGAAGTGATTGATACCCGCCATCCCAAGTGGTTAAAAATCAGCGATACTATTGTCAAAATCAGCCGCCGTTATGAAGAAAAAAAGAGCTTAAACAACAGTATGGATTTTGATGATTTACTGCTTAACTGGCTTAAGCTGTTAAAACAGTTTCCCGAATGTCGGAATCGTTTAAGCGCCCAGTTCCACTATATTTTAGTTGACGAATATCAGGATACCAATTACTTGCAGGCCGAAATTATTAAGGAGCTCTCGCAAGTCCATCACAACGTTTTAGTGGTGGGCGATGACAGCCAAAGCATTTATTCTTTCAGGGCGGCTGATATCGGCAACATTTTAAACTTCCCTAAAGTTTTTGAGGGAGCCAAGATTTTTAAACTGGAAATCAATTATCGCAGTACCCCGGAAATTTTAGACGTGGCTAACAGCGTGATAGCCAACAACCGCAACCAATTTACCAAAATTTTAAAGCCTATGCTGCCCGCCTCGGTTAAGCCCAATTTGATTCCGGCTAACTCCGCCGCTCAAGAAGCCCAGTTTATCGTGACGCAGATTTTACAGTTAAAAAACAGCGGTTTGCCCTTAAACAAAATCGCCGTGTTATTCAGGGCGGCCTACCATTCCCAGGAATTGGAATTTGAACTGACCAAACGGGATATTTTATACGAATACCGGGGCGGCGTGAGATTTTTTGAGCGCGCCCAGGTTAAGGACGCTTTGGCTTTTTTAAAAGTGATTAATAATCCGGCGGATGAAGTGGCCTGGTTAAGGATTTTAAATTTGCAGGCGGGCGTGGGCGAGGCCACGGCCGGTAAAATTTATCAGGCCGTTAAAAGCCACCCGGATATTAAAGAAATTATGGCTTTGAATTTAGGGCAGACGCTGGGTTCTAAGGCCGGAGCTGGTTGGCAGGGATTAATTGGCATCTTAAAAAAAGCAGTCAGCCCCCTCGACTCCGCCCCTTTGGCCTCGAGCTCAGGGCCGAGAGGTCGGGACAAGCAAAAAAGCGTCCAGCCCAGTATTGCCGAAATGGTCAGGGAGTTGGCAAAATCCGATTATCGCAATTTTCTGGAGGCCGAGTATCCCAACTGGCAGGATCGTTTGGATGATTTGGAACAGCTGGCGGTATTTTCGCAACGCTATGATGACTTGACTGTTTTTCTTTCGGAAATGAGTTTGCAGGAAAGTTTCGCGTTAGGGCAAGACAGGCCAGCCGGAATCAATGATGAGAGGATAGTTTTATCAACCATCCATCAGGCCAAGGGTTTGGAATGGGCAGCGGTGTTTGTGATTAATTTGGTGGATCTGGCTTTTCCCAATCAGCGCGCGATGGGCGAAGAGGGCGGTTTGGAAGAAGAGCGCCGCTTGTTTTACGTGGCCATTACCCGCGCGCAAAAACATCTGTATTTATCCTATCCGTTAATGGGCGGTTACAACTCTTTTAATTTAAACACGCCGTCCAAGTTTTTGACGGAAATAGACGAGGCCTTGTTGGAAGAAGTTAAATTGGTGGAAAAATCGCGTTTAAGTTCGCAAAACATTTGGAACCGTAAAGATCTAAATGATGGCGGTGTTAGTTATCTTCCTGACCTAGATTCCTTATGAAGCTGATAGGACGCGGCTGGCCCGCTGATGGCACACGGATATCAGCGAGTCATCCGCGCGTGATCAGCGAACTATCCGCGTTATTTATCTTTATCCGAATTTATAGTAAAATAAAGACCGTTATTATGAAAATCATCGGCACAGTCATGCAAGGCAAAGGCGAGGGCCGCCAGCTGGGTTTTCCTACAGCTAATTTAAAGATTCAAAAGTCATTTTTATTAGCTGATGGTATTTATGTGGCTGAAACTCGATATCAAGGCAAGACTTATCACTCTTTGGCGGTTAAAGGTTTGGTGGATGATTTGGAGGTCTGGCTGGATAAATTTGACGGCGATTTATATGGCCAGGAACTGACCGTGGCCATAGGGCAAAAAATCAGCGACTTAATTAAAACCGGCAATCAAGGCGAGTTGATTGCCAAGATTCAATCAGACATAACCAAAGCGAGGGAACTATGGATGACAAATTAGTTTTGGATCTGGAAACCAAAAAAAGTTTTGAAGACGTGGGCGGTTATCAAAACACCCATCTTTTGGAAGTTTCGGTTTGCGGCGTGTATTCATACAAACGCGACGAATTCAGGGCCTTTAAAGAAGAGGAATTCAAAGAAATGGGCGAGTGGCTTAAGGCCGCCTCCTTAATCATCGGCTTTAATTCCAAAAGTTTTGATTTTACCGCCCTGCAACCGTATTACAAATTCAATTTAAGCAAACTGCCGCATTTGGATATTTTGGAAGAAGTGCATCACGCGCTCGGCCATCGTTTAAAACTGGAATCAATTGCCCAAAGCACCTTGGGCGAAGGCAAATCCGGTTCGGGCCTGGACGCCATTTGGTATTTTAGAAACAACGACTGGGAAAAACTGATTAAGTATTGTTTGGACGATGTGCGCCTTACCCGCGATGTTTACGAATATGGCCGTAAGCACGGCAATTTGTGGTACGATACTATGGGTAAAAAGGAAAAAATTCCTATTCGCTGGGGCGACGGTCAAAATATTGCCGCTAGAGTCATTAATGCCTTTAAAAACGGCGAACAGGTGGAGATTGAGTATTTAAAAACCGAATTGGATGAACGCGGCAAGCGCAAAATCGACATCAAGTCCATTAAAGGCAACCAGTTGCAGGCCTTTTGCCACGTTAAGCAGGCGATCAGGTTTTTTAATCTGGATAAGATAATTGAAGTGCAGGTGGTAGGTAGGCAAAATCACTGGCAAACAAAGTTATTTTAATTTGTCATTGCGAGTAAATGAAATGAGCGAAGCAATCTCATTTGAGATTGCTTCGTCGTCGAGCTTAGCTCGACTCCTCGCAATGACTTGGATGTATGATTTTAATTTATACAGTTTGCAAAAATAAAAGCGAAGCTAAAAAAATAGCCAAGATTTTGTTAAAGTTGAAACTGATCGCTTGCGCTAACTGGTGGCCAACAGAGTCGGTTTATAGGTGGAAAAATAAAACAGTCAACGGCCGGGAGGCGGTAATGTATTTAAAAACCAGAAAAGAATATTATAAAAAAGTTGAACAAGTTATAAAAAAATTGCATTCCTATCAAACACCCTGCGTTTTGGAAATTGACGTGGATAAGATTGATCGGCAGTATCAAGCGTGGGTCAGACAAGAAACCAGAATGGTGTAAAAAAAATCTCGAACCGGAGTTCGAGAAAATTTATGAATGGATGGCTAGAATCATTCCGCCGCTTATCGTTCCCAGCCGATTTCATTGATAAGCGCTCCGCCAATAACGAAGATCATTGCTTTAGCAATGATGGGCGGAAAGCCCGTCGGAGTTAAGTGTCTAATGCGATAGTCCCGGCCGACGGTCAGCAGGCGAAAGGAGTTATCCATGCCTTGGATGGAGAAGATTAATTGATTTTTCTCATTAATTCCTTGCCAGAACACTTTTTTGGCCAGTGGGCAGGTGATTTCGAATCCTGCGTCCGGCGGCGGACTTTCCCCCAAGTCAGTTGTTAGTGTTAGCAGATCGTCAAGGTTATTGAAAAGATAATCTATTAATTGATGAAAACTAATCTCTAGCGTATCTTCAGCGCTCTTGTCATTATTACGCACGGCTTCCTCCAGAGAAATGTGCAGAAGTATTTCCTCTATCTTAGCAAAATTAAAATTTTTTTGCAAATTTAAACAGGCCTTGCCTAATGTTTATCGTCAAACAACGTAGGGGCACAAAATTTTGTGCCCCTACAATAAATTATGATAACGTAATTGGCAAGGCCTGTTTAAATTTAATTAACTATATTTTAAATCAGGGTATAATGGATATTGGCCGGTCATTTCCAGAACCGCCTTTTTTAATTCTTCCTTAACGCTTTCGTTTTTGCTGTTTTTGAGGGTTTTAGCGATCAGCTGGCCGATCATAGTCATTTCATCTTCTTTAAAGCCCCTGGTTGTTAGAGCCGGGGTTCCCAGCCGCACGCCCGAAGGATCATAGGGCTTGCGCTTGTCAAAAGGAATGGTGTTTTTATTGGCTGTAATGCCGATTTCTTCCAAAGCGTTTTCCGCTTCTTTACCGCCAATGCCCATATTGGTCAAATCAATAATCATCAAATGATTATCGGTGCCGCGCGTTGCCAAAATCAAGCCCTCATTCATTAAAGAAGCGGCCAGGGCTTTGGCATTGTCTAAAATCTGTTGGGCGTAAATTTTGAATTCCGGTTTTAAGGCCTCGCCCAAGCATACGGCAATGGCGGCAGTAGTATGGTTGTGCGGTCCGCCTTGCAAACCAGGGAAAATGGCGCGGTCAATCAAGGTCGGTAAATTCTCTCTCATCGGTTCCTCCTCAGTTAGCGGCTTTAAAGGATGAGATGGCTTGCCGTTGCACATAATTATAGCGCCCCGGGGGCCTCTTAAAGATTTATGGGTGGTGGTGGTAATAATATCGGCGTGGCCTACCGGAGTCGGGATAACTTTAGCCGCCATTAAGCCGCATTCATGAGCAATGTCGGCAATGAAGTAGCCGTCAACCGAGTGCACAATTTCCGCGATCCTCTTGTAGTCAAATAGCCGAGGATAAGCGGTGGCGCCGCAGAATAAAACCTTAGGCCTTTCCTGTTTAACTAATTTTTCCAATTCATCATAATCCAAAATGCCATCAGGTCCGGTTTGATATTGCACGGCGTTGTAATACACGCCGGAAAAATTTACTTTCCAGCCGTGAGTCAAATGGCCGCCAAAGAGCAAGCTCATACCCATGATTTTTTCGCCCGGTTTAGTGACGGAAAAAATGGCGGCCTGGTTAGCCGGCGAGCCGGAGTAGGGCTGAACGTTGGCGTGATCCACGCCAAAGAGCTGTTTGGCCCGGTCGCGCGCCAGATTTTCAATCTGATCTATATACTGGTTGCCCCCGTAATATCTTTGGCCGGGGTAACCCTCGGAATATTTATTGGTGCCCACGCCGCCCAGGGCTTCCAAAACCGCCTCGGAAACAAAGTTTTCCGAAGGGATCATTTCCAGCGTCGCGCGCTGGCGTTCCAGCTCGGACTGGTAAAACTTAGCCAGTTCCGGGTCTTGTTTAAATATTTGCATATTTGGTTATTTGCCTATTTGATTATTTGTAAGGGTATTTTAGCATATTGCAGAATTAAATAAAGTCCATCCGCCAGTTTGCCAATAATTTAAAAATTAGCTAGTATATTAAGTAATATGGAATTGAATCAAGCCATTTTTAAGGCCTATGATATTAGGGGGATTTACCCGACTGAAATCAATGAAGAAACAGCCAAGCAGATTGCCCAGGCGTATCTTAGTGTTTTGGCGGAAAAAACCGGCAAGGCCATAAAAAATCTTAAACTGGTGGTGGCTCAAGATAATCGTTTGGGCTCTACTAACATCATTAAAGCCGCCCTAGCGACCTTTTTGGAATACGGCGTTAAGGTCGCTGACATTGGCTTGGTTTCCATCAATGATTACTATTTCGCCGTGGGCAATTATGATTTTGACGCGGGGTTGATGGCCACGGCTTCGCATAACCCTAGTGAGTACAGCGGTTTTAAAATGGCCATTAAGGCCAACGGCGGCGTGGAGTTTTTAAGCGGCCAGGCGCTTTATCAGCAAATGGCTAATATGTCCTTTCCAATTGCGGCTGAAAAAATCAATGGTCGGCTTTTAACCAAAGACGTCAGCGAAGATCATTTGAACCACATTTTTTCTTTTGTTGAATTAGCTAAAATCAAACCTTTCAAAATCGTGGTTGATTCCGGCAATGGTATGAATGGTTTGCTGATTCCCAAAATTTTTGCTAAATTGCCTTGTCAGTTAATTCATCTGTTTCCGGAATTGGATGGCAATTTTCCTAATCGTCTTCCTAATCCTTTAGAGCCGGGCGCGGCCGAAAAAATTAAAGCTAAAATTTTGGCAACTAAGGCCGATCTGGGTCTGATGTTTGACGTGGACGGCGACAGAGTTTTTTTGGTGGATGAACAGGGTAATCTTATTAAAGGCGATATGACTTTATTATTGTTGGCCAAACCCATGCTTAAAAAATTTCCGGGCTCGGGCATTGTTTATAATTTAATTTGCTCCCATGCTGTTAAAAACCTAGTTAAACAGTGGGGAGGGCAGCCAATTAGAAGCGAAGTCGGTTATATGAATTTGGCTAGGCATATTAGGGAAGAAGGCGGAGTCATGAGCGGCGAGGTCTCGGGCCATTACGCTTTTAGGGATAATTTTAACGCTGATAACGCCTTTATTGCGTTGCTGTTGGCCTTGCAGACAATTTCGGAAGACGGGCGCCCATTGTCAACCATCATCAAAGATTACCGGCTGTATGCCAGAGGCGATGAATTGAATTTAAGAGTTGAAGATATTCCTAGCAAGCTTGAGAAAATCAGACAGCATTATCAAAAAAATATTTTGGATGAAATGGACGGGATTACGGTGGAGTTTGAAGATTGGTGGTTTAACGTGCGGGGTTCCAACACCGAGCCGTTGTTAAGAATAACCGTGGAAGCGAAGAATGAGGAAGAATTAAAGAAAAGACAGGCCGAGGTAATGAAGGTTATAAATAATTAATACTCTTGTCGTTCCGAGCGAGCCCAACAGGGCGAGTCGAGGAATCCCTTATCTGTTGATTAACCTATAAGGGATTCCTCCGCTCGAGCCTGCCCCGAGCGAGGCGTAAGCCGAGCCGAGGGGGTCGGAATGACAATTAAAGAATATGATCGGAATATTTGATTCAGGATTCGGGGGTTTAACGGTTTTTAAAGAAATCAAAAAGGCCCTGCCGCAATACAGTTATCTTTATCTGGGCGACAGTTTGCGCGCGCCTTACGGCGGGCGCAGCCAAGACATGATTTACCGCTTTACCCAGCAGGCCGTTGATTTTTTATTTAAGCAGGGTTGTGAATTGGTTATTTTGGCTTGCAACACGGCTTCCAGCGAGGCCTTGCGGAAACTGCAACAAGAATGGCTGCCGGCTAATTACCCTGACCGGCGCATTTTGGGAGTAATCAGGCCGTTGGCTGAAGAAGCAGTCAAGGCCTCCAGATTCGGAAAAATCGGCGTGGTCGGCACTAAAGCCACCATTGAATCAAAGGCCTACGAAAAGGAATTAAAACATTTGAATGCCAAAACCAAGGTTTGGCAAAACGCTTGCCCACTGTTGGTGCCGTTGATTGAAGAGGGTTGGTTAAGCAAGCCGGAAACCAGAATGATTTTAAAAAAATATCTGCGGCCTTTAAAAGACGCCCAAATTGATACTTTGATTTTGGGCTGCACTCATTATCCTCTGTTAATGAAAGAATTTAAAAGAATTGCCGGTAAAAGAGTAAAGGTGCTGGACGCGCCCAAGATTGTGGCGGAAAAGCTGGTTGACTATTTAAAACGGCATCCGGAAATAGAGCAGAAATTAAAAAAAGGCGGTCAAGTAAGATATTTGACCACCAACAACACTAAGCATTTTGACGAGTTAGGTAGTAAGTTTTTAGGATCTCAAGTTAAAAGCGCCAAGGTGGAATTATAATAAAGGCCTTGCCAATTACGTCGTCATAATTTATTGTAGGGGCACAAAATTTTGTGCCCCTACGTTGTTTGACGGTTAACATTAGGCAAGGCCTTTGTTTTTTTAAATTTGACAAATTATTTAATTTCAATTACAGTGTTTTTACTCGTCCGTGAAATCTGTTAATCTCAAAGAGGATACAAAACAATGATCAGTCCAGATCCCATCTACCTTCATTTCGGGAGCGACTGCTCAACCATTGAGCAGATGAAGGCGCTGATTAAAGCCGATTTTGCTGGCTATCGGCTTGCGACACGGCAGGAAGTCGAATCCGGCGGTTTTCCTGAGGGAGCCGTGCTGTTCCTTGACGATCTGATCGATACCCCAAGCGGCCAGGCGATCGGTTGTCTAAGCCGTTGGGGTAACGGACAGTCAGGGCCAGTAAAAGGATATGTTCTGATAGGGCAGTTCAATTCTTTCTACGGTGTCGTGCTCGTCGGTGTCGGACTCGTTCCGATTTCCTGACCTGCCCTCATCACGTTCAACCACTACGGACAGACGCTTTAACCAGCGCTCTGTCCGATTTTTTTTAATCAAAAAACCGAGGTTTTGATCCTCGGTTTTGCTTCATGTAAGACCCATTCGTTTCTTTATTTCCAGAATATTTTTGCTGGCAATTTTGCCGATTTTTAGTATTTTTTTGGAGTTGGAGGTTAAAGGCGAGAGTGTGAAACTATAATTTTGACAGATTGTTTGACTTGAGCTACGCTGTAAATACAATCTTATAAGGGTCAAACAAAACCGAGTAAAAACGGCTTAGTTTGGCATTTTTTGTAACATTTTGTACTTTTTTACGTCTTATTATATAGGCAGTCGTAATTTTAAGATATTTATATGTCAAAAATATTGTTCCCTAATGAGGTAATTTTGGAAAACGATTATTTTAAAGTCGCCCAAGATTGGGAGATTCCCATACCCGCTTTTTTTATCATTAGCGCAAAAAGCAGAATTGTTTCCATTACTGAATTTACCACCGAAGAATTGAATGAGTTCATTCAAACAGCGGCAAAAGTAAGGCGGGCGATGAAAGAAGTTTTAAAAATAAAGGATGTTTATTTTTTTCAAAATGAGGATTCTGAACATGGCTTTCATTTATGGCTTTTCCCCCGCCTTGATTGGATGGAAAAATTCGGCAGAAAAATAGAATCGGTCAGGCCAATCATGGAATACGCCCGAGATAATATGAACAATGAAAATGATCTCCGGCAAGTTTTACAGGCCGTTCAGCAGTTGAAATCATTTTTCAATCAAGCCAGCTGATAGTTTTAATAAATCACGTACCTTACAAACCGGAGATAGATAATGGAAAGTAGAGAATTATTTCGCAGTGAACCTTGGGGTAAAATTATTTACTCCTTTGACGAGGATCAATTCAGGGCAGAAGTTCTGCCGCGTCAGATTCCATCGCCTGTTTCACCGATAGGAGTCGGTTGGGTCATTATAGGGGGGTGTAATTTGAAGTGTATTCATTGTTACGGTAACGCCGAGGCATTGCCTAAGGATTCTCTGTCTATTAAAGATTGTTTGAGGGTTGTAGACAGAATCGTTGAGGCCAGGGTCATGAGAGTGGTTATTTCAGGCGGAGAGCCTTTGCTAAAAAAGGGCATCTTCAAAGTTATTGAAAATCTTCACGCTCGCGGCGTCAGCGTGATTCTTGGAACTAACGGCACATTTGTCACAGAATCTAACGTGGAGCTTCTAAAAATGTGCACGATAGTCGAGGTTAGTTTAGATGCTTCCAATGAAGAGCTTAATAATCGAATTAGACCAAGTAGACAGAGTCAAGGTAACGCTTGGCACGAAACTTTAAGAGCCATCGGTCTCTTTAAAAAAGCCGGCGTCAGGTTCAGGGTTTTGACGGCAGTCAATACCTGGAATCAGCATCAAATTACCGAAATGGCCTCTTTACTTGAAGGTCTTGAAGTAAGAGAATGGGCGATTTCTTGGACCATATCGGCAGGCAGGGCCTTGCCGATCTATAATCAACTTAAGCCGGACAGAGAAATCCTGGAGCATCAGGTTTTTGAAGCGACATGGAGACATCAGGGGATTAATATCCGCTACTCTGATCGAGTCACGACTCCGTTTAATCGCTTCTATTGCCTAATTTTACCGGACGGTCAAATCGTGACCGAAGACATCAAGCTGGGTAGAAAAGTCTCTTTTGGCTCTCTTCTTAGTCAGCCATTTTCCGATGCCTGGAATGACGTAAACTATAACCGTTTGCAGCATTTCCAAAAATGGATTGGCTCCAGAGCGGTTCCTTTTGAAGCTGAATATCCAGACTCTTCTGAAGAAATTCATTTTGGTCGAAAATGAAAGAAGTTGCCTGAGACGAATCTTCTATCAACGTAAACCAAAGAGAGCGACTAAAGTTAATCGCTCTCTATTTTTTTCTTTACAGTAGACCCATCAGCTTCTTTATTTCCAGGATATTCTTGCCGGCGATTTGGCCGGCTTTTTTAGCTCCGTCAGCCAGTATCTTGACAACTTGTTTTTTGTTGTTCTGCAATTTCTTTTTTCTTTCCTGAATGGGTTTAAGCTGAGCGATGATTGATTCGGCTAATTCGGTTTTTAATTCAGAATATTTCAAGGTTTTATTATTGTAAGCGTTAGTCAATCTTTGCAGAGCCGTGGCTGAACCGCCTGTGGTGAGCGAAGTCGAACCAAACAGTTTTAATAAGTTAAAAAGATTTTGCACGCCTTTACTCATTTCGCCGCTTTGTGGTCCGGTATCGGTAACGGCCGACATGATTTTTTTTCTGATCACTGCCGGTTCATCCGCTAGGGCAATTAAATTATTAGGCCCCAAAGATTTACTCATCTTTTTTTCTGGATTGGTCAAAGACATAATCTTGGCGCCTTCGCTAATAACCGGCTTGATTTCTTCAAAATATTTCCCGAATTTATTATTGAATTTGCGCACGATGGCATTGGTCAGTTCCAAATGCTGTAACTGGTCTTGCCCGACCGGCACAACTTCTGATTTATAAAGCAAAATATCAGCCGCTTGCAAAATCGGATAATCAAATAAGCCGGCATTGATGTTTTCCTTGTGTTCTCGGGACTTGTCTTTAAACTGCGTCATTCTTTCCAGTTCGGCAACGGGAACCAAAGTGTTAAACAGCCAACACAGTTCAGTGTGTTGCGGTACATGTGATTGCACGAACAAGATGGATTTTTTGGGATTTATGCCAATGGCCAGCAAATTCATGGCCGTATTCAAAATCCGCTCCTGATAGTCAGCCGGATTGTAATCAATAGTAATGGCATGCAAGTCCACAATGGAGTAAAGGCAATTATATTGGCTTTGCAGATCCACCCAGTTTTTTAACGCCCCCAGATAGTTGCCGATATGAATTTCACCCGTTGGCTGAATGCCGGAAAATAGTATTTTTTTCATCATGTTTCTATTTTAGCACAGTAGAGGCAGATTTCAAATCTGCCTTTTAGCCAAACAAAATAATCACAATCGCGCCGGCCAGCATCAACAACACGCCGGGCAATCTTTTTAATAAATTTTTTTCCTTAAAAATCAGCGGACCGAGCAAGATAGGAATTAAAAAGGCCGCCCGCTTGATGGAAATAACATAGTTGACCAGAATGGTGGAGTAACCGATAAACATCAGCCAGCCGCTGATAATTATAATCAAGCCCAGAGCCAAAAACAGTGGCCAGTAATTTTTAAAGCATTTAACAACCTCATTTTTAACCAGTTCATTTTTGGCCAGCAACCATCCCCACGCCAACAGCCACAGGCCGGTAAAAATGTAGAGCCAGGTCAAATAGCCCACTGTTGACGATTGCTGAAGACCCAACTTATCCAGGGGTCCGGCCACGCTGTACAGCAAAGCCACCAGCATCATCAACCGGCTGCCCAAAGAGAACTTCCAAATTCCCGTTCGGCCTTGATTAGCGGCCCAGCTTAAAGCCGCGGCGCCGCCAATAATCGCCATAATGCCGGCTAAGGCCAGGGCCGTCGGCGCGTTTTTAAAAAACAGGTATTCAATCGGAATGATAAAAATCGGAGTCAGGTATAAAAAAGGCAGAGTCAAGGAAAAATCTTCAATGGCGTAGGCCTTAAAAGTTAGGTAGACGCCCAGGGCCTGCACCGAAGCGCTGATTGCCGCCAACAGGATTGAGCTTAAGTTGAACGTAAACTGCCCCAGCGCCAGCGCTAAAGTTACGGCGCCGATGCCCAGGATAAAATATAAATTGAATAAAACCGCCAATTGCGGCTGGGTTTTGGTTTTAACCAGGTATTTTTGCCCGATTTCGGCAAAAGAGGCGATAAACGCGCCCAAGACCGCGGCGCCAAAACCGGTAAATAGCAGTTGAATAAAATTCATAACGCCTTAATTGTACGGACAAATCTGTTTTTTGACAAGCAAAAAGGCCTTGCCCCTATTGTCATTGCGAGGAGCTCAAGCGACGAAGCAATCCCGATGTTTATACTAAGTACAGCGGGATTGCCGCGCCCCGACGTTCGCCAAAGGCGAAGTCGGGGCGCGCAATGACCATAAAGGGCAAGGCCCGTTACACTTCAATAATCACCGGCAGAACCATTGGCCGGCGTTCGGTCTGCTGGAACAGGAATTTGCCGATTTCGTTGCGTATCTTATCTTTAATGTAAGCGTCATTGGCCGAAGTGCGCGGGTCGTAATCTTTAAGAATGGATTTGACTTTTTTGCGCGTGTCTTCCACCAGCTTTTTATTTTCTTTCATGTAAATGAATCCGCGGGAAATTAGATCGGGATTTTGCACCAGTTCGCCGGTTTTGGCCCTAATGGTGGCAATGACCACGATCATGCCGTCTTCGGCCATCATTTGCCGATCGCGCAAAACAATGTTGGAAACGTCGCCCACGCCCAAACCGTCCACAAAGACGTAATCGGACGGCACTTTTTTATCGGTCAGCACACCGCCTTTTTTGGTGAATTCAATCACCTGGCCGTTATCGGCCACAAAAATGTTGTTGGGATCTACTCCGGCCGCAATGGCGTTTCGCGCGTTTAAGCGCAAAAAGGAATGATGGCCTTCAACGGGGATAAAATAGCGGGGCTTAACCAAACTGATAAAGAATTTTAGGTCCTCGGCCTTGGCATGGCCGCCAGCGTGCACGTCCATCATCTGGTAATGAATGACTTCCGCGCCTTGGCGGTAGAGCGAATCTTTTAGGCGCTGGACGGCCCGTTCATTGCCTGGAATGACCGAGGAAGAAAAGACCACGGTGTCGCCCTGTTCAAGGCGCAGATTTTTATGTTCGCGGTTGGCGATTCTCATTAAGACGGCGCGGTCTTCGCCCTGGGCGCCGGTGCAAACGATTAGGATTTTATTTTTGGGATAATTGTCCAGGTGTTTGACGTCGATGATGGTGTCTTTTTTGATTTTCAGATAACCCAGCGCTTTGGCGATTTCCACGTTGGTTTTCATGGAATAGCCCTCAATAATCACTTTTTTGCCAAACAGTTCCGCGGCCGTGATAATTTGCTGGATACGGCCCAAGAGGGAAGCAAAAGTGCCCATAATTACCCGGCCGGGCGCGTCTTTGATAATATCGTCCAGATTGTTTTGAATTTCGGCTTCACTAAGCTGATGGCCGGATTGGGAAGCATTGGTGGAATCGGCCAGCAAAGCCAGGATGTTTTCTTTGCCCAAGCGGGTAATTTTTTCAATCTCGGTGCCAGTGGCGCCGGTTTCGTTTAAGTCCAGTTTAAAGTCGCCGGTGTGAACCACTTTGCCTAAAGGCGTATCAATGACCAGGCCCATGCTGGTGGGAATATTGTGGCTGACGCCAAAAAAGCTGACTTTAAAGACGCCGGCCTTAATCACGTCATTGGTGCCAACGGCTTGCATATTTAGCGGGGCCGCGCTTTGGTAATCGGTCTGGCGCTTGCCGATGATGGCTAAGCTCAAATCGGAACTGTAGAGCGTGGGATTGCCCAGATCGTCCATCAGGTGAGGAATCCCGCCGATGTGGTCGTAGTGGGCGTGGGTGATAAAGACGCCTCTGATGTTTTTGATTTTATCGCGCAAGTATTCAATATTGGGAATAATGTAATCAATGCCCGGCATGTCTTCTTCCGGAAACTGCAAGCCCAAATCAATAATGATAATATCGTGGCCGTATTCCAAAATGGTCATGTTGCGGCCGACTTCTTCATTGCCGCCCATGACGATGATTTTCAGCTTGGCTTCTTCCCGGGCTTCGCCATGAGGCGAGCGAGGCGAGTTGATTGCTTCTTTTCTGTTAAACCTAAAACCTCTCCGTTTGGCGGACTGGTTTTTGTTAATCTGGTCTCCGCTGATTCGCGGAGCTCCTGCTTCGTTGCGAGGCGAGCCGGGCTCGTTTTTTCCCCCTTCCCCGCCGATTCGGCGGGTTCGGAGGATAAATGTTTGCGGATTAGCCGCATCAGGGCCGGACAATTTTTTAAAATTGCCGCGGCGATAGTTTCTTCGGTTGTTGGTTCTGATCATATAGATCGTTTAGTGCTTTCTGTATCGTGCAACGTGCAGTAAGATCTTCACGCGACATTCAACAATAGTAAGATTAGTTTATAATTGAAGTTTATTTAGTAGTTTTAATTTGGTGGCGCGTAAAGTTGCTCGCTAAATGCTCGCAACCACGCGCCAAACCCGTGATGCGCCGAAGGCGCATTTTACGGGTTGGTGCCGGAGAGAGGACTTGAACCTCCACGGCCTTGCGGCCACTAGAACCTGAATCTAGCGTGTATACCATTTCACCACTCCGGCGTGTTTGAGATAGCATCTAATCACTTTTTTTCCAAGAGAATTCACGTTTGGTATTAATGTACCAATCGGTGATTTTATTGAAGCGGTCGGCCGGCGTGGAAATTCGGCGGGTGGTCAGGCCTTTGATTTTTTCTTCCACCGGATAAGTTTGAATGGGGTTATAGAGGAAGATCGCGGGCACGTTTTCCGCCAGAATGTTTTGGAAGTCCAGGTATTTTTTTTTGACCGCGGCCAGATCGTCCAAAACCCGGGCTTCTTCCAAAATTTTATCAATGTCGCGGTTGGCCCAGACGGCCAAATTGGCCCCGGGGCTTTGGGCTTCGGCCGAATGCCAAAAAGCAAAAGGATCGGTTTTAATGATTTGGCTAAAGAGCAGGGCCTGATAAGCGCGGGGTTCAATAATATCAGGCCTGATTCTTTCTTTGGACACCACGTCCACCGCGGTCGTGACGCCGATGGCTTCCCAATTTTTTTTAATGATCTCGGCGGCTTTGATGTATTCCGCTTTATCCACGGTGGTCAAAGTGATTTGCAAGGTCTCGTTGCCCTTTTTAAGCATGCCATTGTCGCCCGGTTTCCAGCCGGCTTTGTCCAGCAATTTTTTAGCTTCATCAATATTTTGCGTGTATTTTTTAACGTCCGGATGATAGCCGATAAAGCCGGGTAAAATCGGGCTGTTGGTAATGGCGCCTTTTTGGTCGATGGATTCCTGCAAAATCTGCTGGCGGTCAATGGCGTAAGCCAAGGCCTGGCGGACTTCTTTGCTTTTTAACGCTTCGGTCTGTTTGGTGTTAAAAAAGACGGCAGTGTATTGAGGCAAAGACAAGGAATAGTATTTTAAGCTTTTGTTTTTGGCAACTTTGGCCTGATATTCTTTGGGCAGCAGGCCTAGGCCCTCAATCTGATTTTCAGCCAGAGCGGTGCTGGCGCTGTCAAAATCGCCGTAGAATTTAAAATTTAATTCATTAATGTAAGCCGGCTGGGCGTGGTAGCTGTCGTTTCTGGCCAAAGTCATTGTCCTAATGTTGCCGTTTTTATCCTTGGTGAACGATTTGAATTTAAACGGCCCGCTGCCGATCGGTTTTTTGTTCAGCTCGGCCAGCACGGCGTTCGAAGAAGGGATGCTTTGCCATAGGTGCGCCGGCAAAATGCCGAAAGTCAAACTGTTGATAAAGCCGGCCACCGGCTCTTTTAAAATAAAGCGGACGCTAAAGTCGCTGATTTTTTCCACCTGCACGTTGCCCAGCGCGCTTTTTAACTGGCTTTGCCATTCCGGATCCTGGATGCTGGTGACGGTAAAAATAACATCGTCGGCCGTTAAGGGCGCGTTATCGTGCCAAACCACGTTTTGTTTTAAAATAAAAGTGTAGGTTTTTTTATCGGGGCTGATTTGATACGATTTGGCCAAATCGGGCACTAGCACGCCCTCGTCGTTGGTTTTAAGCAAACCGCTAAAGATCAAGCTGGCCAAATCGCGATCCACGTCGTTATAGGAAGCCAAAATGGGATTAATGTATTGCGGGGTGCCGACCAGGCCCTCGGTATAGCTGCCGCCCTCTTTGGCGATGACCGTGGTATGGTTGAAATAAAAATTTACCGCCAAAGTAATCAGGCAGATGGCGATTAAGCCGCCGGCCAAGCGGATCAGTTTTTTTTCTTTGGAACTTAAAAATTGCGGCAGGGCCTTAAGCTGCGCCAAACTGGGCCACTTTTTTTTGGTTAACCCATGCAACAATTTTTGGTCAGCCAGAGCCGACAAGCGAGCCGGGTTGATTGTTTTAAAACCCCGGAGTGGTTGCCAAATTTTAACAACCAAAAACTCTTTAACGTATTTTAAGAAAAGTGAAATCCTTTTCACAATTTTTTGGTATTTGAGAAAGTAAACAGGCGGCCCCGAACCGCGCCGGGTTTAGGGCAGGGTTATTTAATGAAGATATTTAAAATGGAGGTGGCGATAAAAATAACAGCCAAGATGATGGTAGAAATGAAGATGACTTTTTCGGCGCCGCGCTTGGTCCGGTAAACTCCGCCTTCGCCGCCAAAAATGCCGCCCAGGCCCGCGCCGCGCTGTTGGAGTAAAATAAAAACAGTCATGAGCACGGCGGAAATAATTTGTACGATAGCCAATAGTTTAACCATATGCAATCTTATTATCTTATTCTAACAGTGATTGTTAATTTTTACAATAATAACAGACGGTTGGTTATTTGTCAAGGTAAGGTAGATGCTACGCATCACTTTACCTCAAGACCCGCGATATGGTTAACTTTTTAAGAAATTTTTTGAATGCCGCTGGCGATAATAAGTAATGGCAAAGCGGTGGGCTTCATCGCGGATTCTTTGCAACAGTTGCAAGGCCGGCGAAAATTTTGGCAGTTTAATGGAAATGGCCTCTGCTGGCAGGTAGATTTCCTCTTCCCTTTTGGCCAAAGAAATAATCGGGATTTGGCGTCCGTCTTTTTCAAGCTCGTACAGGGCCGCGTTTAGCTGGGTCGGTCCGCCGTCAATAACCAGCAAATCCGGTTGTGGCCAATCGTTTTTGAGTCGTCTTTTAATCACTTCGCCGATCATCGCCGGATCATTGGCGCCTAAAACTGTTTTAATTTTAAATTTTCGGTATTGGCTTTTATCAACCTGGCCATCGGTTAACACCACCATGGAGCCCACGGCCAGTTGTCCGCCGATATTGGAAATATCGTAGCACTCTATCCGCAGGGGCAGTTTTTTAAGATGCAGGATTTTTTTTAAAACAGTAAGTCCTTTAAAGTTTTTTTTGACCCGGTTAAGATATTGCTCGTCAACTTCGTCATTTTTAATGACCGCTTGTTTTTGGCTGATCATGGCCAGATATTTTAAATCATCTCTGGTTTTAGCGGCCTGTTCAAAGTTTTTTTGCTGGGCTTGCTTAAGCATGGCTTGGTGCAAAGCGCTTTTGAATTCCTCATTTTTGCCTTGTAAGAATTTTTTAATCAAACGCAGGTTTTTTTGCCATTCTGTTTTGTCCGTGATGGGCTCGTTTAAGTAACGCCCCAAGTGCAGGCGGCTACGCCAGTTTTTGCTCAAATCAATCATCGGGCCGTTAGGTGAATAATAGGGGAAGATCTTTTTCAGCATTCTCATGGTTTGCCTGATGGCCAGAGCCGAAGTGTAGGGGCCAAAAAATACGCCTTTGTTGCTTTGTTTCTTCTGTTTTCTGATTAACACGACTTTGGGAAATTCGTCAGCGGTAATCATCACGTACAGCCAGCTTTTGTCATCCTTTAAATCAATGTTATAGGGCGGCAGATATTTGTTGATCAAACTCCTTTCCAACAGCAGGGCTTCGGTTTCATTGGTTACAATTGTAAATTGGATTTTTTTAATCAAAGCCACCATTTGCTGTTTAGCGGGCGTTAATTCCGCTGTTTTGGCTTGTCCGCCGGTACGGTGGGCAAAGTAGGATTTGACGCGGTTGTTTAAATTTTTGGCTTTGCCGATATATAAAAGACGGCCGTTTTGGTCAAGAAAACGGTAGATACCGGGCTGACTGGGGATTTGTTTTAGATTAATCATAGGAGTGAATCTGTGACAATTATCATAACAAAGATGACGGGTGTTGACAAAGGATTTATAGTATAATAGAGTTATTAGTCAAATCAATATATGACGCAAAAAATAACCGCCATTATCACTCATCCGCATTTTCAGGCCGATACCCTAGCCGCCTTGGCTATTTTAGCTTACTATGGCGAGCAAAAATACCCGGGCGTGGCCGATTCGCCGGTCCAATTTTTGGCCCAGCTGCCCGTGGGCAAGACCGGCCAGCAGTTGGAGCAGGAAGGCATTATGGCCTTGGATATGGGCGGGGGCAGGTTTGATCATCATCGCCCTGGCCGCGAGCAGGAAAAAAATTGCCTGACCGATTTGGTTATTTTAGACCTTGGCTTAAAAGGCAATTTGGCAGTGGAAAAAATCAGGCAGTGGGCCAGGCGCGACGATTTGCAGGGCCAAGGAACGTTATCGCGCGATACTGTGGATCGAGCTTTTGGCTTATCCGGCCTGATTCAAAACCTCAATCGTCGCTACAAGGCCAATCCGGTCAGAATCATGCAGATTGCCCTGCCAATTTTGGAAGCTCATTTATGGGAAGAAGATCAGCGCCATCACGCCTTTCCGGAGGAATACCAAGGGCTTAAAGATTCAGGCAAAGCCGACGAGTTTACCGTTTTTCAAAATAAAAAATTGTTAAAAGTCATGGTTCTGGAATCGGATACCAGCGGCTTGGTCAGCTTTGCCCGAGCCAATTCCAAAATTAAGGCCGACGTGGTGGTGCAAAAATTATCTTCCGGCCACATTAATATTATTACCAAACAACAGCGGGAAGTTGATTTAAAATATCTGGCGGCGATTTTAAGGATTGAAGAAGCCCGTAAAAAAAGAATTCCTTTTGACCGGCTGCCTAAAAAAGAATTAATGAGCAAAGGCAAACTAGCCGGTTTGGAAGAATGGTATTTTGACACGGCGGCTAATTCTTTGCAAAACGGCGGCATCAGGCCCGAAACCGCGCCAGCCACCAATTTGACTTTGGCCGAGGTTAAAAAGGCCATCATGGTGGGCTTGGATCCTTTGTCGGCCCAGGAGGCCTATCCTAATTTTTTCAATCAAGGCCGGGTTTAAAAAATAAGATTATTATGGAAAACTGGAAAACAACAAACGAAAAACCCGCTCGGCCTTTAACAGAGCTGGAGCCGGAATTGGAAGAACAGGTCAAGGCCAGAGTTTTAACTTATTTGGAACAAGGCAAGCCCAATTGGGACATGCCGCATACTTTAAAGGTGGTGGAATATATGAGAGAACTTTTGACCCATGAAGGTGGTAATGCCAGGGTGTTAATTCCCGCGGCTTATTTTCATGATAGCGGATATTCTTTAACCAACGTGGCCGGGCAAGAAGGTATCGAGTGGCAAAAAATTTTGGACGTTAAAAGGCAGCACGCTGTATTAGGATCAGCGGAAGCGGCCAAAGTTTTACGAGAAATCGGCGGTTTTACAGAAGAGGAAATAATAGAAATCGCCAGGTTGGTTTTGGTCCACGATGATTTAGGCGATATGCCGGCTAAGGATTTTGAGAGAGAAGGTTTTAATGATTTAATGATAGTTGAGGCAGATAGTTTGGGTATGATTGATCCTTCAATTCCCGGCAATCTTTCCGCCACGGAACGAAAAAAATTTATTGAACAGGAATTTATTCCCGAGCGCCTGCCTTTATTTAAAAGCGATTTTGGCAAACAAAAGGTTGCGGAGCTGTTGGAAGTCGCTCTGGCCAGAATAGAAAGGGAATTGGGTAAATAGAGATAATTTAAGATAATCTTTAAAAGCCGGGTTAAACCCGGCTTTTTTGATTCAAAACTTGACCCCTTATCACTTATTTTAAAGAAAAAGTGATAAGGGGTTGACAAGATTATTAAAATATGCTAATATAGTACATTACTCTAAATGAGATAAATTGCTTGAAAACAGGGGTTTTAAGCAGAAATTTCGTTTGGAAGCGGACGCCAAGCCGCTAGCCTAAGAACCCGAGGGCATAATTCGGGTATTGCACATTACATAAAGGGGAACGCCATGTCCCTTGTTGAATCAATCAACGAGAAGTTGCTTCCGTTGCTGAATCTGGACGCCCTCGTTGATGCCGGCCACCAGCCGGATGTGACCGACCGTCTGCAGAAGTTGCAGACAATCATCATACCCAAGCCGACTTTCAGTATTCAGGTCGGTCTATGGGTGATATCGCTTCTATTACGGGCAGTTGGACGTTCGCTGGATGATATCGAGCTGGAAATCACTGGCGAGAACGACAAACGGTACTTCACCGATCGGATGGTTAATCCAGCGTACTATCTTCTCGGCGTTGGTCGGAGTAAATACTTCAATCAACGGAAGGACTGCTTTAGCCAGCTGATGGCGGTGGCTCAAGACTTCCATGTCTGCCACTCAATCATTCTCTTTCTCGTGGAGATGATGAATGAGGATGGTGGCCAGGGAAAGTACAGGGATAGGGGCCGCGGCGGCTGGACCAAACGGTGGATCGGCAAGTTCGCAGAGCGGGCGGTTGAAGACCAGTACGTTGAATATGCTGGCCAAAAGAAGGTCATCCCGATTCAAGAGAGAAATTTAACCTTCTCTCGTCTTATTCGGGATTCCTTTGAGCTTAATCTGGATGTGGATGAGCTTATCCGGCAAACCATAATGGTCTTGGATTGCTGGTTCTATGTTCAGTCCAGCTATACGCCGTCAAGGCAGAGCAAAGAGTTCCATAAGCTTCTGCTTCTGTCGGGAAATGACGGGATTCTCGATACGGATTACCGTGTTATGCTTGGTAGTCCGGATCTGTCCACCACCAACTGTTTTTCTCTGGCAAATTTCACCAGGGATCTGGCATTGGTAAGCGGGAACATTGATCCTCATGATGGGGATTCAGTGGCTGACTTCGGCAATACCTGGGGTTACTGGTGGGATCTGTCCGAAGAATTGGAACAGGCTCGCTGGGAAGCCAGATGCCGTGCCAGAGAGATTGAGTCCAAATTCAATGCCGATCAGTTGGCCGATCTGGACATTTTCTATCTGAAATCGAAAGCGCCTCAAGGGTTTAACCCCAGGGGCCTTTGGATTACCGTGGAAAACAGTTTCTCGGCTCGGGAGCTTTTTCAGCTGAAAGACAAAAAGGGAAATCCTTTGTTCCATCTGGTGGTTGCAAAAAACCTCTCTGATGGCAGAGTCGCTATCCTTACGGGCAATATTCAGCTTGATCTTACGCAGGTCATGCGGAGATTGAGTGGTCATGAGGGTTGCTGGCACCATCACGAGTGGCGTTACCCCATGATCGTAAATGGGGGAATGCGGCATCATAAACCCACTAACCTAACCAGGAATGAAATCGTCGGCTACATCAGTGAGTCGGCGACCATCGCAATTCCCCGTTAACAGGAGGAAATTGGCTAAAAATTGCTGCTTGGCCAACAGAAGTTTTCCTTAGGGAAAGCGGCCTCATTGCATCTTGTAATGAGGCTTTTTCTTTTTGCTTTGACAAGGGACTAATAAAATGTATAATAAAAAGGTTCAAGTAACTTTTGTCATATAGGAGAAACCCATTGAAAAGGGAAAAATTGGTCAGATGCAGCTGCGGCTCGCAACAGACTCCAGTGCCTTTGCCTACCAGCAATCCGAGATATAAAAAAATGAAAAAATTCGATCAGGTTGTTTGCAAGGATTGCGGCAAAATCATTCTGGTCCATAAAACAGATGGACAAGGCAATGGTAGCGGCTAAAAGCTTAGCGTCAATCTTCGCTTTATTGAGAGTATCCAGGCCTTTGCGCATATTGATAATACTCAGTTAAGCGGAGTTTTTTTTGTTTTAAAATCAAATTTATGTTAATATTATTAAGTAATAATAAAAAATATGTCTGTAGAAAATAGCCCAGAAGCAAAGGAAAAAATAGAATATCGATTAACCGACAAAAAAACGTTTATGGTTCCGGTAAATGATCCAAAACTGGAAGAATTGCCGGGGACACTCAATTTAGATGGCAAAACCTTTACTAAAAAGTCGGAACATCATATTACGGTCATTACTTTTCCTAAAGGCAGGGAGTTACAAAGGCTACTTGAAGCCAATCCCCAGCTGGAAGAAAAAATTAATCACCTGCTCAATGAATTCAACTGGTCTAATGTTACTATTAAGGACGACGTTATCCGCCTTGAAAAAGATAAAAAGTTTTATACCATGCAAGGTCAAAGAAAAATCTGGCATGAAGTTCACGCCGAATCATTAGTTAAAGAAGCACAATTGCCGGCTATGGCAGAATTTTTTCAGCGGCTAAAGGATGAGTTGGGAGTAGACTTAGACGAAATGCCCCCAGTGCATGTCACGCTCTATACTCATGGCGATCCAATTGGTATTGCGGTAAATACGGAAGAAGAATTTAAAAATTTGAATCCCAGAAAAATAAAACTTTAAAGCCATTTAGTTAGAGCCCCCAAGGTTACATCCTTTTTAGGAGTAACAACGGGGGCTTTTTAAATTGGGATGTCTTTTTATTTTTTTAGTCAGGGGGCGATATTGACAATAAAGATTTTTTAAGGTAATATCCCTTAGATTCGCAATCAATTTCATCAATTATGGAGGCAACAATGTTGCAACCCTTTGCGCCTGAAATTCAGGCCGCTTGGAATATTTTTCAAGCCGTCATCTGTGACATCAGCGAGAAAAAGCCTGAAGAAGTCACTTACGGCAAAGAAACGCCGACGCCATTAGGCAAAGGCGGTTTGGGTCTGTCGTTCATGGACACCAGTGCCCCTTTTCTGGTACTGGCTCAAGAGATTCAGGGATTGGATATCTCGGCATTTGACGCCAATCGCAATCCAGATATCGATACTGCATTTGAGACGCTTTGCTTTCTGTTGCGTCTCACAGAAGAGATGCCTCACTATCTTCTGAAAAGTCCATTGGACTTCAAAAGATTAAAGGTTCCATGGACTTCTTCTTTGACCATGGTCGCCTGACCGGTCAGACATCGATTTCTCAATATCGCGGACAGCAACAGCTCGTCCGCTTTTTTTATTAATCACGCCTGCCCGCCTCTGGCGGGGATTACACCTTTCGGCAAGCTCAAGGCCTTCGGCGGATTTGATGCTGATTAACAATGAATAACTATCCGTGTAATCAGTAATAAATCCGTGTTATCCCATCAACCTTGACGCTTTTCAAATTTTACGGTACAATGGTTGCCAGTTTTGCTTGGCAAGTATCCATCTCAAATAAATGGCTAATAAAATCATCATCAAAGGCGCGCGAGTCCATAATCTTAAAAACATTGACGTGGAAATTCCGCGCGATAAGCTGGTCGTGATTACCGGTCTTTCCGGCTCTGGCAAATCCTCTTTAGCTTTTGACACTATTTACGCCGAAGGCCAGCGCCGGTACGTGGAATCGTTATCCGCTTACGCCCGGCAATTTTTAGGTTTAATGGACAAGCCCGACGTGGACCAGATTGAGGGCTTATCGCCGGCTATTTCCATTGATCAAAAATCAACTTCGCACAACCCGCGTTCCACCGTGGGCACGATTACCGAAATTTACGATTATCTGCGCTTGCTGTTTGCCAGAGTGGGCCGGCCGCATTGCCCAAATTGCCAGGTGGAAATTTCCACTCAAACCACGGCTGCCATTGCCGAGAAAATTTTGAATTTGCAGGCCAACACGGAGGTCTGGCTGATCGCGCCGGTGATTAAGGATAAAAAAGGCGAGCATAAGCACATGTTCGCGGAATTTAAAAAGGCCGGTTACGCCCGCGTGCGTATTAACGGTAAAATGTATTCGTTGGAAGAAGCCGGCGATCTGGACTTGGATAAGCAAAAAAAGCATACCATTGAAGTGGTGGTGGATCGGCTTAAGGTCAGCGCCGACGATAAAAAACGCTTAGTTGATTCTTTGGAAATCGTGGCGGATTTGGGCGATGGCGTGGTGGTGGCGCATTTGCCCGAGCATAATAAGGATTTAATCTACAGCCAGCACCTTTCATGCCCCAAATGCGGCTTGAATCTGCCAAAGATCGAACCCCGTAATTTTTCCTTTAACTCTCCTCATGGCGCCTGTCCGGAATGTTCCGGTTTGGGCACCAAGCTGGAAATTGATTCCGATCTGGTGATTCCCAATAAAAAATTGAGTTTGGCCGAAGGCGCCATCAGGCCCTGGAGTAGAACCGCGGCTAATCAGGGCTGGTATTTTAAAATGCTGGAAAACGTGGCCAAGGCCAATAAATTTTCTACCCGAGTACCGGTGAATAAGTTGACCAAAAAACAGCTGGAACTGGTCTTGCAGGGCACGGGCGACAAGCGCTACAACATGAGCATGAACACCGACAAGTTTGCCGGCGATTTTTCCAGCGCTTACGAGGGCGTGATTCCTAATTTGGAAAGACGGTACCGCGAAACCGAATCCGATTACATTAGAAGCGAAATTGAACGCTACATGAGGATCTACCAATGCCCGACCTGCTTGGGCAAACGGTTAAAGCCCGAAGTTTTAGGCGTTACTTTTGGCGACCACAGCATTGACGTTTTAACCACCCTGACCATTGATTCTGCCGCTGATTTTTTTGCCAGCATTAATAACGCCAAGCATCAGCAAAACATCAAACTCAATGCCCGCGAAAGCAAAATCGCCGACCCGATTTTAAAGGAAGTCCGGTCGCGGTTGGTGTTTTTGCAAAACGTGGGCTTGTCGTATTTGACTTTGGACCGGGCCGCCACCACTTTATCGGGCGGCGAATCCCAGCGCATCCGTTTGGCCACGCAGATCGGTTCTTCTTTGGTCGGCGTGTTATATATTTTGGACGAGCCCTCCATTGGTTTGCATCAGCGCGATAACGACAAGCTGATTAAAACCCTTAAAGTGCTGCGCGATCTGGGTAACACCATTATCGTGGTGGAGCATGACCAGGAAACCATTTTGTCCGCCGATTACGTGGTGGATATCGGCCCGGGCGCCGGCGAATACGGCGGCAAGATTGTGGCCGTGGGCACGCCGGAACAGATTAAGAAGAACAAGGATTCTTTGACTGGCCGCTATTTAATCGGCGATTTAAAAATCGAGGTTCCTAAAAAAATGCACAAAGGCAACGGCAAGTTTTTGGAAGTGCTGGGCGCCTCGGAATTCAATTTAAAAGACGTTAACGTTAAAATTCCTTTGGGCAAATTTGTCTGTATTACCGGCGTGTCCGGTTCTGGCAAATCCACTTTAATGACGGAGATTTTGGCCAAAGCCCTGGGCCAGCATTTTTACCGCGCCAAGGCCTTGCCCGGCGCGCATAAAGCCATCCGCGGCCTGGAGCATTTGGATAAAGTCATTGACATTGACCAGTCGCCCATCGGCCGCACGCCCCGCTCCAATCCGGCCACTTACACCGGCGTGTTTACCTACATCAGGGATTTGTTCACCGAACTGCCCGAAGCCAAAATCAGGGGCTATAAAGCCGGCCGCTTTAGTTTTAACGTGGCTGGCGGCCGTTGCGAGGCCTGCCAGGGCGACGGCATGGTGCGGATTGAAATGAACTTTTTACCGGATGTGTATATTGAATGCGAAGAATGCCATGCCAAAAGATACAACGGCCAAACCCTGGAAGTCCATTACAAAGGCAAAAATATCGCCGAAGTTTTGGCCATGACCGTGGAAGAAGGGATGAAGTTTTTTGTCAACGTGCCCAATATTTATCAGAAACTTAAGACCTTGTTTGAAGTCGGTCTGGGTTATATCAAGCTCGGCCAGTCAGCCACCACTTTATCCGGCGGCGAAGCGCAAAGAGTTAAATTGGCCACGGAACTGGCGCGCCGTTCCACCGGCCGGACTTTATATATTTTGGACGAACCCACCACCGGTTTGCATTTTGACGACATTAACCGCTTATTACAGGTCTTAAACCGCCTAGTGGATAAAGGCAATACGGTTTTGATTATTGAGCATCAATTGGACGTGATCAAATGCGCCGATTGGGTGATTGATCTGGGGCCGGAAGGCGGCGATAAGGGCGGTTTTATTGTAGCCGAGGGCACGCCCAGGGAGATTGTTAAAGTCAAAGAAAGCTACACCGGGCAGTATTTGAAACGGGTATTGAAATAAACAGGCCTTGCCTAAACCGTCATTGCGAGCCCCGAAGGGGCGCGGCAATCCCGTTGTACTTGGTATAACATCGGGATTGCGGAGCCTGTCCCGAGCGTAGCGAGGGATCTCGCTCCTCGCAATGACCATTGATAGGCAAGGCCCTTTTTTGTTTGGCCGATTCTTGGTAAAATACGTCCATGAATCAATTGCAACAGGCCATTGTCAGGACCCTTGTTTATTTTGATATTTTTGATTATCCTCTCACTTTGGTTGAAGTTTGGAAATGGTTAAACACAGATTACACGGATGATCATTCGGATAAACACGGATATTCTTTAGCTGATGTTCAGGAGGCCTTGGAAAAAATGACCGGCAAAATAGAAACCCGCAATGGTTTTTATTTTTTACCTGCAAAAGATTGGACAATAAATCAGCGGTTGGAGCGTTACGCTTTGGCCGAAGCCAAATTCAGGCGGGCCATTAAATTCATCAAAATTTTCCGCTTGATCCCGTTTATCAAAATGATCGCCATTTGCAATTCTCTGGCTTACAGCAATTCCGATCAAACGGGGGATATTGATTTATTCATAATTGTCAGCCAAAACCGTTTGTGGCTGGCGCGTTTTTTGGTCGTCGGGCTGTTAAAAATTTTGGGCGTCCGTCCTAAAAAGCAGAGCAAAAAAGATACTATTGACGCTAACTTTTTCGCTTCCGAAGACAATCTCAATATCGAAAATTTGCAAATCTCCGGTCACGACATTTATTTAGCTTACTGGGTCAATCAACTGGTGCCAATTTTTGATGTTGATAACACTTATCAAAAATTTCAGCAGGCCAACAATTGGGTTAAAAAAGTTTTGCCCAACAGCTTTGTTTATGAACTTAATGAACGCCGTCAGGTCAGGTTGACTTGGCCGGTTAAGGCAATTAGATTTTTTTTACAGTTATTGTTTGATTATCAATTTAAAGAAAAGTGGCTAAAAAAAATTCAGCTGAAAATCATGCCCCCGGATTTAAAGCAAATGATCAATCAGGATACCAGCGTGGTGGTTAACGACCAGGTTTTAAAGTTTCATCGTGAAGACAGAAGAGCGGAGTATTTAGACAAATTTAACAGTTTAACAAGCGGATTATATGAATCACTTAAATAAGATTATTAACTGGGGCTTGTATTTATTCGTTTTTTTATTGCCCTGGCAAACCAGGTGGATTTATCACGATGAATTTGTCAGGGGATCGGTTTGGGAATACGGGCGGCTAAGCTTGTACGGCACCGAAATATTGCTGGCGTTGCTGGTTATTCTGGCGATTATCGTTAGATTTAACGGTCATCGCGAGGCCAGCTCTGCTGGCCGAAGCGAACCCGTGGCCTTAACCATCATCGTTATCGTAGCGTATTCTGCCTTGTCCATCATCTGGGCGTCAGATAAAACCCTAGCCGCCCAAGGCCTATTGAGAATTGTCGAGGGTATTGGTTTATTTTGGTTAGTCACAAAAAGTACGCCAATGGCTCACGAATGGCTCACGAATAAATTAAAATTAGCTTTGGTATTCTCCGGCCTGATTCAAGGATGTCTGGCAATTTACCAATTTTTCACCCAATCCACCTTTGCTTTTAAATGGCTAGGCCTGTCTTTAAACGATATCAGGGAGCCGGGGACCTCGGCCATTGAATTTTTAGACGAGCGCTGGTTAAGGGCTTATGGCGCTTTTCCGCATCCCAATATTTTAGGGGGCTTTTTGGCAATCTGCCTGTTGGTAGCCATTATGGGTTTATGGCAACTTAAAGAAAGAATTAAAGAATCAGGGGAAATTAAACGCCAGGATTATTGGCTGAACATTTTTTATTGGGCTTCCATTGTCGTCATATTTACCGGCCTGTTGTTTTCTTTTTCCCGCAGCGCCGCTCTGGCTTTAATCATCGGCTTTATTTATTTGACTGTTTTGGCTGTAAGGAAAAAAATGAAGTTCGGCCTGCTGGTTAATTTAAAAGCAGCCATGGTTTTTTTGGTCATTGTCGGACTGTTCCTGGCCAGTTTTCCATATCAACTATTAACTTCTCGGCTGGATCCCCAAGCGCGTTTGGAAAAATGGTCTTTGCAACAAAGGTTAACGGCTCTTGGGCAAGCCAAAGAAATTGTCAAAGAACATCCGCTTTTGGGCGTGGGGGTAGGCAATTACACCAAAGTGATTAAGGATAAAATCATTGACGCTCCTGGTTGGTATTATCAGCCGGTGCACAGCTGGTATTGGCTGGTTATAACCGAGCTTGGCTTAGTTGGTTTTTTGCTCTTCGCTTTTTTAATCGTCAATTTATTCAAACGGACTGATTTATTCAGCCGTTCCTTAATTATCGCTTTGCTGATTATCGGTTTGTTTGATCATTACTTATGGAGTTTGTATTTTGGGATAATGCTGTGGTGGCTGGTCTGGGCTATTGCCAGACAGGGCATTGACACAAAATCTTCAATTGATTAAGATAGTTTTATTAATAAACAGGGTCAAACCAGATTTGCTAGCAGCAAATCGGTGTTAATGACCTTGTTTTTTTATTAGCGACGTAGAGCGAGATCCCGCTGAGCGGGACGAGCCGAGGAGCTAATATGTACTCATATGGAAAAGGATTTTCAAAAATGGCATTTTAAAAAGAGTTTTTTAAATAACAAATCAACACGTTTATTTTTTCATGAAAGGGAGGTTTGGTGGTGTTCTTTGGGGGTGAATGTAGGATTTGAACAGGATGGCAAAGGTAAGTTTTTTACCAGGCCGGTATTAGTTTTGAAAAAGTTTAATAAGGAAATTTTTTGGGCGCTACCCTTAACCACTAAAATCAAGGAAAGTAAATTTTATACTCCGATATTTTTAGGTGATCAAATTTCCAGAAATGTCATTCTTTCTCAAATCAGATTAATAGACGCCAAAAGATTGATTGATAAAATGGGCACGATTAGCAGAGAAAATTACGAATTGATTAAAAAAACGACCATCAATCTTTTTAATTGACAGCCGCCTTTTCTGGCCAATCTCGCGATTAGCCGAGGCCGAGGCCGTTTATATTTCAATATTATCAGATTTAATTAATATGTCAAGGGGCTTGACAAGCCCCTTTTATCTGCTAAAATGTATCCACGGTATTAGCACTCCTGCAATTAGAGTGCTAATCAACAATTATTAACTAACCCCCAATTTATGAAGCTCAAACCACTAGGCGACAATATTGTCGTCAAAGGCCTTAATAAAGAAGAGGTCACCAAATCGGGCATTATTTTGCCTGAAACCATTGATAAAGAAAAACCGGAACAGGGCGAAGTGTTGGCCACTGGTCCGGGCAAGATGCTGGATAACGGGCAACGCGCTCCCATGGAAGTTAAGGTCGGCAACAAGATTATTTTTAAAAAATATTCTCCCGACGAGTTTAAAATCGACGGCGAGGAAGTGTTAGTGTTATCGCAATCCGATGTGATCGCGATTTTAGAATAATCAAATTAACCATCTATAAAACATATGGCAAAACAAATTCTCTTTAATGAAGCCGCCCGCCAAGCCGCCAAAAGAGGCGTGGACAAGCTGTGCGACGCGGTCAAAGTTACTTTAGGGCCCAAAGGCCGCAACGTGGTTTTAGATAAAGGTTACGGCGGACCAGTCATTACCAAAGACGGCGTAACCGTGGCCAAAGAAATTGAGCTGGAAGACAAATTTGAAAACATTGGCGCGGAAATCGTCAAAGAAGTGGCTAACAAAACCAATGATGTGGCCGGCGACGGCACCACCACGGCCACTATTTTGGCGCAAAGCATTATTGCCGAGGGCTTAAAAAACGTCACGGCCGGCACCAATCCTTTAGGCATTAAGCGCGGCATTGAAAAAGGCGTGGAAGCCGTGGTGGCCGAACTCAAGAAAATTTCCAAAGAGGTTTCCAGCAAGGCGGAAATCGCCCAGGTGGCGGCCATCAGCGCCAATGACGAGGAAATCGGCCAAGTGATTGCCGAAGCCATGGAATCGGTGGGCAAAGACGGCGTGATTACCGTGGAAGAATCCCAGACCTTTGGCATTACCAAAGAAGTGGTGGAAGGCATGCAGTTTGACAAGGGCTTTGTTTCGCACTATATGATTACCAACGCCGACCGCATGGAAGCCGAATATGAAGATCCCTATATTTTAATTACCGACCAAAAAATTTCTTCCATCCAAACCATTTTGCCGTTGTTGGAAAAATTGGCGCAACTGGGCAGAAAGGATTTGGTTATCATCGCCGACGATATTGACGGCGAGGCTTTAGCCACTTTAGTGGTTAATAAATTACGCGGTACTTTTAACGCGCTAGCCGTTAAGGCCCCGGGTTTTGGCGATAGGCGTAAAGAAATGCTGGCTGATATTGCCGTGCTAACCGGCGGCAAAGTTATTTCCGAAGAAATCGGCTTAAAATTGGAGAACGCCGAGATTGCCATGCTGGGTTCTGCCCGTAAAGTAAAAGCCACTAAAGAAAACACTACTATCATTGAAGGCAAAGGCGAAGACAAGGAAGTTAAAAATCGGGTCGCTCAAATCAAGAAACAATTAGAACAGGCGGAAAACGATTTTGACAAAGAAAAACTTCAGGAACGCTTGGCCAAACTGGCCGGCGGCGTGGCCGTTATTAAAGTAGGCGCGGCCACTGAAGTGGAAATGAAAGAAAAAAAGCATCGCGTAGAAGACGCGCTGGCCGCTACCAGAGCCGCCGTGGAAGAGGGAATTGTGGTGGGCGGCGGCGTGGCTTTAATCAGAGCCACGAAGGCCTTGGATAATGTGGTCGTTGACCAAGAAGGTTTAATTGGTTTGAATATTTTAAGACGGGCTTTGGAAGTGCCGGCTAGGCAAATTGCCGAAAACGCCGGCAAAGACGGCAGCGTGGTCGTGGAAGCCATTAAAACCAGAAGCGGCAATGAGGGTTATAACGCGGCTCTAGATCAGTATGAAGATTTGGTTAAGGCCGGCATTATTGATCCGACCAAAGTGACCAGGTTCGCTTTGCAAAACGCCGCTTCGGCCGCGGCCATGTTTTTAACCACCGAAGCCATTATCACCGATCTGCCGGAAAAGAAAGATAGAGCAGGGATGGGTGGAGGCGGGTCCGCCTTTGGCGGAGGCGGCATGGACATGGGCTACTAATTTTAAATTGTAAAAGGCCTTGCCAACGCAACGGTCATTGCGAGGAGCGTAGCGACGAAGCAATCCCGATGGTTATACCAAGTACAACGGGATTGCCGCGCCCCTTTGGGGCTCGCAATGACGGTAGAAGGCAAGGCCTTTTTGTTTTTCAAAAATCCGCATTTTTGCTATAATGAAGCTGTTATGACTAACAGCCAGCACAAAAGAGATCTTCAATATTCCACCGATTACGGGCATCCTTGGGAGCTGGACGCCAAAACGGAGTTGAAACCGAACGTTCAGGAAGATAAAGAATATTTGGACGGCTTCGGCGAATTTGTTTTTGGCAAAGGGCTGAAGTGGTACAAAGAAGTGGCCGCTTGGCCGATGTTCATTTTATTGCTGGTGGAAATCGGCCTAAGGGTAATGCAAACAAAATATTTTGTCACCATCAATCCCGATATTTTTACCGGCTTGATCAATTTTACCCGGCTGGCCGTTTTTGTTTATCTCGCGGTCAGCGGCGTTAAGCGTTATTGGGCCAATAAAAAACAAATCCTAACGGCGTCGGTTTTGGGAGGTCTGGTAGCGGGCATTATTTTGGCCTTGTTTCAACTGTTCTGGTATTTTGAATTGTGGACCTTTTTCAATTTAATCGGCCAACCGTTGTTATTGGCGGCCGAAGGACTGGTAATCAGCTGGCTGGTCTGGCAGTTGTTTTTCAAGAAAAAATAATTTTAATACTTAAATTAAACAATAATGTAGTTGCGAGGAGCGAAGCGACGAAGCAATCTCGTCGAGATTGCTTCGCTCATTCCATTCGCTCGCAATGACAAAAAACGTATGCCAAACTATACTCCCAATCAGGACCGCGACATTGAAGACAATAAAATCCTAGCTGCCATCGGCTACATTTGGATTTTGTGCCTGGTGCCGCTGTTTTTAAAAAGAAATTCGCGGTTCACCCAGTTCCACGCCAAACAGGGTTTGGTTTTATTCATCGCCGAGGTGGTTGGTTGGCTGATTTTTTGGATTCCGCTGGTCGGCTGGATTTTGTTCGTCTATGTCATCATTATGGCCGTGATGGGTATTTTGAGCGCGCTACAGGGCCGTTATTGGGAAATGCCGCTTTTAGGCAAATACGCGCGCAAGATTAATTTATAAAACACGGATTACACGGATTGAAAACGGATTTCACGGATTCGTTTTGTCTTACAGCAACTATGAAAAGAACCAAAATCGTGGCCACCATCGGGCCGGCCTGCGACAGCGTGGCCATTTTAACCAAGATGATCAAAGCGGGTTTAAATGTCGCCCGTTTTAATTTTTCCCACGGCACTTACCAGAGCAATAAAAGAGCGGTGGAAAATTTACGTTTGGCCGCTAAAAAGTTGAATCAGCCAATCGCTATTATTCAGGATTTGCAAGGCCCCAGAATCAGGGTCGGCGAAATCAACAAGCAAGGCGTGGAACTGATTAAAAATGAAATCATCACTTTGGTTGACGATGCTTTAAAGAGCAAACTCAAGATCAAAGCTAAGGTTCTGCCCATTCAGTTCGTTAAACTGGCTAAGGTTTTAAAAACCGGCAGCAAGGTATTGCTGTTGGACGGTTTAGTGGAACTCAAAGTAGCCGAAGTGGCTAAAGGTTTTGTTAAAGCCAGGGTTATTAAAGCCGGCACCATTTATTCATATAAAGGCGTTAACATTCCCGGCGTGGATTTGGGTTTGCCGGTTATTACCAAAAAAGATATTGAAGATTTAAAATTCGGCCTTAAACTGGGCGTTGATTTTGTGGCCCAGTCGTTTGTGGCTTCAGGCGCTGATTTAAAAAAATTAAAACAACTGATTAAAAAATTCCAGCCGCGTTCCAAGGTTATGGTCATGGCCAAAGTGGAAAGAGGCGAGGCGGTCAAAAACATCAAGTCAATCGTCAAAGAAGCCGACGCCGTCATGGTCGCCCGCGGCGATTTAGGCGTTGAACTGGCGCCGGTTAAAGTGCCGATTATTCAAAAAGAAATCGTTAAAATGTGTTTGACCGAAGGCAAGCCGGTGATTGTGGCCACGCAAATGCTGGATTCCATGATTAAATATCCGCGTCCTACTAGGGCCGAAGTTTCCGACGTGGCTAACGCGGTCATTGATCATGCCGACGCCGTCATGCTGTCGGGTGAAACCGCTTTTGGTTCGTACCCGGTGGAGTCGGTGGAAATGATGAGTCAGATTATTGAAGAAACCGAGGCTTCGCAGTACGATAACATGCCGGCCGGCTATTTTGCGGAAAAGCGCTTAAGCGTGATTAAGGCGATTTCGGAATCGGTTTTTGAACTGGTCAAAGAAGTCAAGGCCAAGGCCATTGTGGCGGCGACTGATTCGGGCTTTACGGCGCGGATGATCGCCCGTTTTAGGCCCGAAACCAGAATCATTGTTTTATCCAACCAGCCGGCCATTTGGCGCCAACTGGCTTTATCCTGGGGTATTTATCCGGAAATGATGCCGGTTTGCAAAACCATGGACGAATTGATTGATAAATCCGTTAAGCTGGTTAAAAAACATAAACTCGTCAAAAGGGGCGATCAGATTGTGATTGTGACCGGCCAGCCGGTCGGCCAATCCAAGAATATGAATTTAGTGAAAGTCCAAACTATCTAACAGTATGTCATTTATAAAGATTGGGCACAGGGGCGCGGCTGGTTATGAACCGGAGAACACGCTCCGTTCTTTTAAAAAGGCCTTGCAGCTGGGAGTGGACATGATTGAATTGGATGTTTATGTTTGCGCGTCCGGCGAACCGGTGGTAATCCATAATAATAGAGTTGATCGGACCACCAACGGGCGCGGTTTAGTCGTCAACAAGACCCTGCATGAATTAAGAAGATTAAATGCCGGCCACGGTCAAAAAATCCCCACCTTGGTTCAGGCTTTGAATTTAGTTGGTCGGAAAGCGCAAATCAATATTGAACTCAAAGGCGACGATACGGCCGGACCAATCGCCGCATTGATTAAAAAGTACACAACGAAAAAGAATTGGTCTTACGCCGATTTTTTAGTTTCTTCTTTTAACCATCGGGAACTGGCTTTATTCGCTAGGATTTTGCCCGAAGTCAGAATTGGCGTGTTAATCGCTAGATTAAGAAAAAGAAGGCGACTCGGCTATTATTTAAAAAAATTCCGGCCCTGGTCAATTAATTTACCTAAAAAGATTGTCAGCAAAAAGATGGTTCAGGCGGCTCATCTGTTTGGGGCAAAGGTCTTGGTCTGGACGGTGGATAAGCCCAAGGCCATAAAAAAAATCAAAGCCATGGGCGTAGACGGTATTTTTTCCAATTTTCCCGATCGGCTATAGCGTAAAACAACTTTTTTTTCAATAAAAAAACCGCTTAATCAAGCGTCTTTTTTTGGTAGCAGGGGTGGGAATTCCGCCTCGCCCCTCGCTATTGCTCGGGGCTCGTTGTCCGGGGCAGCGCTCAAAGCTTCCTATGGTCGCTTTGGTCGACGCTCAACTGCGCCGAGCTTAGCTCGGCTTGTTTCGCTTCTGCCCGTTCGATTCCCACTCTCTATTTAAAAATATTTCTCAAATATGAGCGCTCGCTTTTCAGCAGAAAGCCTTCTGGTAGCAGGGGTGGGAATCGAACCCACGACCTCAGGCTTATGAGTCCCGCGCTCTAACCAGCTGAGCTACCCTGCCACGTCAGACATTGCTTTCAGTTTCCGTCCCCTCACTATCGTTCGGTGACTACAACTTCAATCAATGCTTTCCTCTCAAAAATTTGCTTTCAGCAAATTTTTGAAAAGGGGCATATTGGCGTAAGGTGAAGTTCTTGAATTTATTCAAGAACGGAACCTGAAGCCAATATTGAACCGTGGTTGCGGGGGCGGGACTCGAACCCGCGACCTGCAGGTTATGGGCCTGCCGAGCTGCCAACTGCTCTACCCCGCGATGACTGTTAATTTATCAATTTCACTATTTCAATCTAGCAGGTTTGAGCTGCCCCAGCCAAAGGCTGGTCGGCCTCTGGCCGAAACTGCTCTACGCCGCGTCGTCGGCTGAATAACCCGATAATACTATATCAATTTGCCTATTTTGTCAATTATTCTGGTGCAGTATCCTTGAATTAGTCCGAACGCATTTCGCCGCCGCAGGCGGCGAGGAAATCCCCCCGCGAAAATTCGGAAAGGCGGCGGAGCCGCACCACTGACAATTTCAAGTTTTTCTTTGGCGGCATTTATCCGATGCGAATTAAGACAACGGCAACAATCGCAAGAAGCAACAGAAAAATCTTTTTTGCCGTAAGTTGTTCTTTGAACAAGAAATATGCGGTCAGTGCGGTTATTAAAATATACAACGAGTGGATAGATGTAATCAAAGGAAATGGACCTTTTGTAAGAGCGATATACAACGAGTACCCACCGAAAAAACTAAAAACGCCTATTAAACTTCCAATGCCGAGTCCACCAGAAAAAATATGAGTTTTCCAATCACGACGATGAAGAACCAAATAAATCAACAGTGTAAATATAGCCGCAAAGAGATATTGATAAATTTGGAAAACATGAATATCGAATTTACCCGCAACAATTTTTTGCAAAACTTTATTAAAGGCGGATATAAAAATAATTCCGGAACCGACTCCGATCAAAAGCCGAGAATACTGCATTTTCCCGCCTTTGTAGAGAAAGAAAAATATGGTAACGACCGCAAGAATAACACCGAAAGTTTGGATGGTACTAATATGTTCGTTGAAGAAAAATATACCTATAAGAACAGTGATGATAAGGCTTGCGGTCGTGGTAATGGGAAACAAAACATTGGTATCAACATGGCTCAAGGCGTACATTTGGAGGAGAACAATGCAGGTGAATGTAATTCCCCACAAAAGTGCCGTCCACATCATTGCGGGCGTACCCAAAGAAAGATATGAGTGAAAAAATACAAAAGATAAAATTGTGGGAATTACAAGCGACCAAAAAGTGGCAACAAACTGATTGTGATTTTTTGCTGAAGGGAGCTTATAAAAAGCCATCGCCACACCGAAAAATAGTGTGGCGGCAAGAGAATAAGGAAACCAAGTTAATTCCATATGATTAAAAAATTTTCTTCCCCCAAAATGCGAAACCGCCAACTCGTTTTTGCCCCCAAAATTGAATACCAATTAGTCGCCGAGACCCTCCTGCGTCGGGATAAACTCCGCAAGGCGAACCTTTCAAACTTGCAATTTCCTTTCTGGTGCGCCCGGCAGGAATCGAACCTGCGATCTCATGGACCGCAACCATGCGCTCTATCCACTGAGCTACGGGCGCTCGTCAGAAATTGCCTTCAACCTGCTCGCCTCCACCTATCGGTGAAGTCGCTTCGGCTTCAGGCAATTTCTTCCTCTTCATCAAGTCCTCGCTTACGCTCGGTCTTAATGAGCTCGTCCCTCACTTTGTTCGGGACTCGCTATCTTGCGGTTTGGATGATTTTTAAGTTTATATTAAAAAATCACCGTGAAAGTGATTCTAATGGATTTTTTGATTTTTGTCTAGAGCTTGAATAATTTTCTAAATGCTTCCGAGGCGGGCTCTTCTTCTTTTTCCAAGTTTTCATCCAAATACTGTTTTAACAAATCCCTCACGGCCAGGGGATTCTGGTCTTCCAAAGGAATAATGATTCTTGGCCGGACGATGGATTTAAATTCAAAATAGAGGTTTTTAGTTTCCTTGGGTTTGTAAATGATGTAAAAATCCTTAATCAGTTCAAAAGGGAAAGATTTGCTTTCTACCAGCAGGCCGTCTGGGGTAATGGCAAAATCCACCACGTTGGGCTGGTGCTTGGAACGCATTAAAACAATAATGGCGCCGATAATCACGATAATGGCGAACAGGAAGTTGATGGTGACCATGGCGTAAATCAGCAGCAAAATTACCGCGCTAAAAAACCAAAAAAACCAGAGCTTGCTCCGTTCCGGCTTAAGGTATTCCGGGAACTGCCAGGACATCAGAATGTCGTGATTTGACTGTTCTTCTTGTTCCATGAACCAATTATAACTCATTCGTCAAAGATTGACAAATTATTGAATAAATACTATATTACAGCAAGTTTAATGAAAAAGGAGGCGTGCCGGAGTGGTCGAACGGGACAGTCTTGAAAACTGTTAGGCCTTTCAAAGGGTCTCAGAGGTTCGAATCCTCTCGCCTCCGCCAGGTTGAATTTATAATCATAGCGGTTTATAAACCATTTAATAATTTTGATCTTGGTTGTATAATTGAGTCATGAAATTCTATGATAATAAAATTGTAAAAAAGATAAGGGAAGCAAGGCGGAAAGGCGAATCCATTAGGGATTTGGAAACGAGGTTTAAAGTTTCCAATACTACTGTTTCTAGATGGGTCCGTGATATACCTTCAAAAGAAAGACTCTACTTAAAATCCAGAGAGGAGGAAGAAAAAAATAAAAATAAATTTAAAGGATTGGTTGCTAAAATAAAATTGGATGAAGTTAATTCTAAGATCCTGGCCGCTATGCTCTATTGGTGCGAAGGATCAAAGTATCCTTCCACTAGTTGCGTTTCTTTTTCCAACAGCGATTGCGATCTGGTTAAAAGTTTTTTAGAGCTGATTAGGTTAGGTTTTGACCTTGATGAAAGTAAGTTCAGAGTTCATCTTCAGCTTCATACCACTCATAATAAAACGGTAATAACGAGATTTTGGTCGGAGCTATTAAACATACCAAAAGAAAAATTTTATAAACCAACAATTACAAAACCAACTAGGCGAATGAAAAGAATTGATTATAAAGGGACTTGCACAGTTCGTTATTACGATGTAAAGTTACTTTTTCAGCTAATAGGACTATATCAGGAATTTGCTAATAAATGGAGAGGTACCCAAGTGGCTGAAGGGGGGAGTTTGCTAAACTCCTAGGGGGTCGTTTTTGGCCCCGCGAGGGTTCGAATCCCTCTCTCTCCGCCAGTACAATTTAGTATCGATGGATCTAGGTGCCTTAATTCTGTATTAAATATCCTATTGCTTATTAATATAATTTTACGCAAGAAAACTGTTTTAAGGGTTTTTAGTTTAACGGATAACAGTTGTTAATTATTGAAAAATCAAATTTCTACTTTAGAAAAGGAATGAGTACCTAAATATCTGAAATACTACAACACTCAAAGATTACACCTGGGATTAAACTTAAAAATACCACTACAAGTGATGCCAAGCTATTGACTAGAAAACGGGCGGGCAGGCAATCCAAGTACAATATTTAGTGCTAGGGTCTTGGTACTACTTTTAAATATGATTTAAGCACCCCATAAGGAGTTTTTTTGGTATAATAAAATAGCTTATTTTTAAAAAAAGTATATGTCCGAAAAGGACCCATTTTTGAAATCAATTCTACAGGGAAGAGAATTGTCAGTAGGGAGAATGGAAACGCCGAAATATCATCCTGATAAAATGTCTCTAGAAGAAGGTAATACGTTTCCTTGGCATGAGTTTAAGGAACGACTTCAGCCATTACGCACAATTAAACATCCGAGGACAGGGCTAGAATATATACTTACTACCAAATCCCCATCGTGGACATATCAAGATATAAATATGTTCGTGGGGAATAAAGACAGGACGGTAAAAACCATTGACGATCTTGAAGACGATGAAGGGGAGTTGTTTTTTAAACTAAATGCAAAATTTGCCCAGGATGCTCTTGATGTTAATAATAGAGAAGTAAATGTATCAATTGGTTATAATGTGGAAGATAATTTGCCGGGCCAGCATTCGATACAAACAAAACTCCACTCCCATATATATGTTTCTAAAGATGATGAAATTGATACTAACCGGACTTCCGTGCAGTGGAAGGATTTAAATTGGTTTAAGCGGCTTAGCGTGGTGGAGCCATTCGCCCCGTTATACAGGGATTTTGTAGAAAATTTGGTTCAAAAACATGGATTGCTCAAAAGTTATCTTGCATCACAGGATGTAGATATGCATCCCGGTTATATTTCCATGCAATTAAATAACAAGGAAAACATTTACAAAATCTTTTCCGAAATAAAGGCTTTATTTCACGCAATGCAGGCGGAGTACGCACGAGTTGAAGATTTATTTACAGATAAACGCACCGATTACCATACTAACAGATATATTCCCAGAGAAGAGAGCCAACGAATAGCGTTGACACAGGAGTATGCACAGAGTAATCAATATTGGTTATCTTCCGAATCAAATGAATTGTTGTATTATCTTTCGAAAAATATCAGACGTGCGGCAGGGAGCAGTTTCCGTGATATGAAAGATGCCAACGAAGCCTGGTTTACCAAGGGTTTTGCGGGAATGATTAATCTATCATTTTCATATGGGAGCGATACGGTTCGTTTTGACATCCTGCCTCGCGTAATAACAACTTCTTCGGCGAGTAAAATCTTAGCTGGACAAGGAAAACCCACAGTGCTTACGATAGGCTTAAATGAGGCGTCTATCCGAAAGCAAAAAATATCAGAAGATTACCAGAAGAGAGTAGTGAATATCATTGATCAAAATTTCCCTTCACTTTTAATGGATTAGTTTTACAAAATAAGCATCTTATGCAAGGTTGTTATTAACAAATAAGGCAATTACTATGATAACTATAAATTCTAAAATATATAAATTTTGTCCATATTGCAGCAAAGCTTTAAAGATAAAAATAGAAGAATTTAAAGAGAGGCAGTGGTGCGCTGATTGCAATTGGACTTATTATCCTCATGTAGCATCTGCTGTCGGCGCTGTCATTATCAATAATGGAAAAGTGCTTATGGTAAAACGCGAACGTGAGCCTTACAAGGGCACATGGATGTTTCCAGCTGGATTTGTTGATTATGGTGAACATCCGGAGGATACTTTAATTCGGGAGGTTAAAGAAGAAACTGGATTAAGGATAATGGAATACCGATACTTTATTTTATTACAGGCTCCAGACGATCCAAGATCACCGGGGCATTTCAGTATTTTTTATCAGGTTATTAATTATACAGGGGAGCTTACTAATAATGATACTGAAGAAAATCAGAATATTCAGTGGTTTCCAATAAACAATTTGCCCAGTATAGGATGGGAGTCTCATAATAAGGTAGCAAAGATTTTAATTAGCACCAACTAACTCACTAGATCTGATCAGTTAGTCGGCGCCTTCATAAAATATTTGATTTTGATAATTTTCTTGATAAATATCCTGGCAGATTTATTAAAGTAAAAGTACGTTTTTCTAAATTATAATTGTGTTTTAAAAATCCAGTCATTTGATAATTATTTAGAAAATTAATATTCAGGTAATTTGGGGTTAAAAATATAATCCGCGTTGAGTATGAATAACCTTGTGTATTTGATTATATTTACGCTTTAAAACAAACTTTTAAGTTTTGCCTTTTACACCCCCGACCCGCTTGCCTCTAAGGCCATCTAGACAAAACCTTAAAATCCCTTATAATGCCCTTGGTTTAGGTGTACCAGACCACAATACACCGCCAGTACAATTTAGTATCGATAGACCTGATTGCCCTTATTTTACAAGGCTTTCTGAATTGGCTAAAATACAAAAAAAGTTCGACCCAAGCGGGATTCGAACTTTTTTAGTTATTCAATGATTTTATTAAATTTTTCTGTACCTAGTTGCCCGGCCCTGGCCGATCCTTTCAATTTTTTTCAGACGCAACAAAACTCCCAGCGCCTGCGAAACAGTCGGCCGCGCCACTTTAGTTGCCTTGGCAATCGCCAGCGGGGAAGCTTCTCCTGATTGCTCCAAATGTTGCCAGACCAATAATTGCTTTTCTGATAGAAGTTTTTCAATATTTTCTTTGGACAGCAAATCAACGGCCATCTTGCCTTGCTCCAGACAAACATTAAGAAAAAATTCCAGCCAAGCTGAAATATCCGCTTGCTCGGCTTTTAAGTTTTTCTGGCCGCGTCTTAAAGCCACGTAATATTTGGCTTTATTCTCCTCAATTATTTTTTCATGGGAAACGTAGGCAGCGTAAGCGTAACCGGTTTTTAGCATTAATAAATTGGTCAGGAGGCGCGATAATCTGCCGTTGCCGTCTTGGAACGGATGAATGGCTAAAAATTCAACCAAAAAATTGCCAATGATCAGCAATGGATGAATGATTTTTTCGGCTAAGGCCAATTTAGTCCAGTCAACCAGTTCCTGCGTTTGTTTGGGAGTAAGATAAGCGGGAGTAGTATCAAAAATCACGCCTATTGATTTTCCAGAAGCGTCAAACATTTCCACTTTGTTTTCGCCTTTCTTGTATTCGCCTCTATGACGCGCATCTTTAACCGAGTACTTAAGCAATTCTTTGTGAAAATGCTTTATAGAGCTTTCCGTAAAAGGTATGTGTTGCCAGGAATTAAAAGTATTTTCCAATAACTCGTAATATCCTTTTACTTCCTGCTTATCCCGATCGCTGAATTTTTGAGCCCTTAGTCCTCGGATAAAATTTTCCACGTCTTCATCGGACATTTTTGCTCCTTCAATGCGAGTGGAAGCGCCGGAGGAGGTAATCAAAACCCAGCGCTTTAAACGTCCTAAGGCCTGTGGGTTTAATTTAACTCCACCGATCCACTGGCCTTTTAACAAATCAACTTGATTGATTAAAGACCAGATATTTTGAGGAATATTACTAATTCTTTGATTATATTTGATCATAAAGATAACCTAATCTCATATATTAACTATATGAGATTATATATGATTAATCTACATCAGGCAAGTTGGTGTGTCCCATTTGTCCCATTTGGCCTTTTTAGACCCCGACCCACTTACCTTTGAAGCTATCTGGACAGAAACTCAAAAACTCCTTATAATGCCCTTGGTTTAGGTGTACCAGACCACAGTACACCGCCAGTTGAGGAGGCGTGCCAGAGCGGTTTAATGGGACAGTCCTGAAAACTGTTAGGCCTTTCAAAGGGTCTCAGAGGTTCGAATCCTCTCGCCTCCGCCAGTTAGGAGCAGTATTTGAGGCAGCTAAAATATAAGAGCCAAGGTAAAATTGTTTTTGACTGGAGCAGTTGGGTGGCGGTAGGAGTGAAATAACAAACCAATTAGATATTTTATATGAAAAAGACAATCATAATTATCGTAGTATTAATAGCCGCTGGGATTGGGATTTACTATATTGTCTCAAAGAACAATCCCAATCTTATTTCAAACACTCCTACGACCTCCGCACCAGCAAAAGGTATCTTCCCTTCGGGAATTTATTACAAGGAAGTTTCGAATACATCACAGCAGTCAACTCTTGCATCGATAAACAATTCACTGCCTACAAAAATCGTTATGCCTCCCGGTGTTTTTGATATACATAACGACCAGGTGGTAATTACTGATAACATGCACACTATAAATATCTACAAGCCAGATGGTCAAACCAGCTCGGTAAATGTTCAGGATATATATTTCATTGGTAGAGCCTCACTGTCTCCAGATGGGAAGCGAGTCGCAGTCCAGGCTAGTGAAAGTTCAGCACAGCTCGATGATTTGAATATCTATATTGTTAATCTGACAGATGGCAAACACCAGAGAATAAGTTTTATTCCATTTAATGAAGAATCTCCTGAGTGGTTTAATACTTCAAATAAAATTGCTTACGTATCTTTCAGCCCACAAGACGGCTTCTTAGTGATTCACGTGTATGATGCTGACCAGAAAAAAGAGGTTCTGGCAATAGCAAATGCTGGTGGAAGCCAAATCGCCGTATCAGAGGATGACAAGAAAATTCTTGACCCCGTCAGGTTGAAAATTTATGATGCTGAAACTGGCAACATTATAACTGATTTAAAGCCGAACGTTGTAGCAGGCCTGAATAAATCAGGTTATCGAATTTCGACTAAATTTCCTGGCCAGGCAAATCTTGGCACATTTGCACTGGATGGTGACTTTTCAAAAGATGGAAAACACATTGTGATGGATGGAGCTGTCACCAAAAACGGCGTAGAACAGATACTTATGTTCACAGTATCTTCTGATGGCCTTAACTTTACAGTACTCAATACTACAAATGTGGATCCCTCTTTTTCGAACAATAATAATTTCTCACAGCTGAATCCGACTTGGAATTAGGTTTTAGTATTTTTACTAACTTAACTTAAAACAAACTATGAAAAAATTCACATGTAGAGAAATGGGCGGTCCGTGCGACGAAGTATTAGCGGGAGAGACAGCAATGGACATAGCAAAAAAAGCCACGATCATGTAATGACTACCACTGACGAAGCGCATAAGCAAGTGAAAGAGCAAATGACAAAACCCAGCGAAGAAGAGCAGAAGAAGTGGTGGGACTGGTTCAATGGAGAATGGGAAAAGAAAGCCGAGATCTGATTTTTCGTATTTATCCTTGAGTGCGGTAAAAAGAAATTTTTATCTTTGTTCTCAACTTCAAAAGGAATTTGCCGCCAAAGAAAAACTTGAAATCGTCCTTTCCGCTCCGGTTCCCGCCTTCACTTTTCAGTTTCGGTCGCCATGGCTTCACAAAAACAGATGTTTCACAGCATCTTTTTTGTTTGAGAAATTTATTGATTTTTGCTATACTAAAATCCGTATATGCAGGGAATAATCATTAACTCATTAAATTTATGAAATACGAATTACCCAAGCTAAATTACGCCTATAACGCTCTTGAGCCGTATATTGATGCCAAAACCATGGAAATCCACCATGCCAAGCATCATCAGGCCTACTCCGATAAAATGAACGGTGTTTTGGAAAAATATTCGGATTTAACCCAAAGTCCGGAAGAGTTAATGGCGATGTTTAATTCTTTAAAAATGGATGAAGCCGATAAAAAGGTCTTCAGGAATCACGGCGGCGGCTACATTAATCATAAATTATTCTGGCAGGTAATGGATCCGGCCAATCACCAAGATGAACAGCTAGTTAATGACATCGCCGCCGCCTTTGGTTCGGTGGAAGCATTCAAGGAAAAATTTAACGCGGCGGCTGTTGGCCAATTTGGTTCCGGCTGGGCCTGGCTGGTTAAAAACAGTGCTGGTCAACTGGAGGTTTACGCCACGCCCAATCAGGATTCACCTTTAATCAAAGGCCATCAGCCGATTTTGTGTTTGGATGTTTGGGAGCACGCTTATTATTTGAAGTATCAAAATAAAAGGCCTGATTATGTAGCGGCTTGGTGGAACGTGGTTAAACTGGTGTAAGAGATAATCCATAATCAATAACCAATACAGTAAAAAGAAGGCGTCAAGCTAAGCTTGACGCCTTTTACATTAGGTTAATCTTTGGCAACTGTTAAACCCCAAACTGCTTTTGCGCCGGTTTCTTTTAATACCTTGGCGATTTCTTCCAGGGTTGAGCCGGTGGTGACCACGTCGTCAATCAGGATGACAACTCGGTTTTTAATCAGTTCAGGGCTGGTTATTTGAAAAGCGTTTTGGACGTTGGTCAAACGTTCTTTTTTATTTAAGCCGACCTGATGAGGCGTGTTTTTTTGGCGCACCACGGCATTAGTCAGCAGGGGATAATTAAAATGTTCGGCAAAAATTTTGGCGATTAATTCGGCCTGATTAAAACCACGTTCCAATAAACGTTTTTTATTCAACGGCACGGGTATAATCAACGGATTGGCGATTGGCGGTGGCGCAAAATTTTGCGCCAGTACGACATTATTATTTTCCCAAAATGCGGCCAAAATTTTTGCCAGCGGTTGGGCTAGTTCTTTAATAAATTTAAATTTAAAATTATGAAGAGTTTTTTGCAATAACGGCTGGCGGTAGTCGGCGGCGTAAACAACGCCGCTTAAATAAGTCAGGGGATGTTCAAACATTGGCGGCCGGTCATAGGTTTTTATCTTCAATAAACATTCATCGCACAGATAAGTATCCTCTCTATCGCACCCAAGGCATTCAACCGGGAAGATTAAAGATAATACGAAGTTAATAATTTTTTTAATTGTCATATTAATAAAAACAAGGCCAAAAATAGTTGACCCTGTTTAGTTATTTAGTTTTTAACGGGATCCCTCGCTTTGCTCGGGATGACTTCGTCACTTCTCAAACTCAATCTTTTCCTTATTCAATTTAACCTTGATGGTTTCACCGGAGGCGAAGCGGTTGTTCAACAGTTCGCCGGCCAGAGGATTTTCAATTTTATCCTGAATGATCCGCCTAATGCCCCTGGCTCCCTGTTCTGGCATAAAACCGGTTTCCGCCAATTTTTTAATCACTGGCGGGCTGATTTTTAAAAACAAATTCTGCCTGGCCATTCGGTCAGCCAGTTCGGCTAACTGCAGTTTGGCAATGGCCAAAGCCGCTTCCTGATTAAGCGGTTTAAAGATTAAGACCTTGTCCAGACGGTTGATGAACTCCGGACGGAAAGTATCAGTTAAACCGGTGTGGATTTTTTCTTCCAGCCGGGCGTAATCTTCTTCCAGTTTTTGCTGTTCGTTTTTATCGCCGGCCTCAAAGCCCAAAGCGCTAAAGCGGTTGAATTCGCTCAAACCGATGTTGGAAGTCATGATGATAACGGTGTTTTTGAAATTGATTTTTTTGCCAACGGCATCGGTTAAATGGCCGTCTTCCAAAACCGAGAGCAGGAGGTTAAAAACATCGGGATGGGCTTTTTCAATTTCATCAAACAAAACCACGCTGTAAGGCCGCCGGCGGACCGCGTCGGTCAGTTTGCCCTGCTCTTTGTAGCCCACATAGCCGGCCGGCGCGCCAATCAGCTTGGAAATGTTAAAGGCCTCGGAAAATTCCGACATGTCTATTCTGATCAGGGCGCTTTCGTCTTCAAAAATTTCTTTAGCCAGCACTTTGGCGGTTAAAGTTTTGCCCACGCCCGAAGGCCCGAGGAAAATAAAGGAAGCAATGGGCTTGTTGGGATTAGAGAGCCCGGCGCGGGAACGCCTAATGGATTCAGCCACTTCTTTAACGGTCTCATCCTGGCCGACAATGAATTTTTTCAGGCGTTCTTCCAATTGCAAAAGTTTCTGCTTTTCTTCCAGCATTAAATCGTTGACCGGAATTTTGGTAATCCGCGCCAAAATGGCGGCAATGTCCTGGCGGGTGATGGTGCCCAAAATTTTCTTTTTGGCTTTGTCTTGCTGGCGCTGCAAATCGTCCAACTTAAGAAGTAAATCGTCTTCCTGCCGCTTGAATTTTAAGGCCTCATCAAACTTTTCTTCCAAAATGCTTTTTTCTTTTTGGTGTTGAAGCTGGTTAAGTTCATTTTCCAATTTTTTAATGACTTTAATCAGGCCGTCGCGGGTGGCCTCCACCTTGATTTTGGCGGCGGCTTCGTCCAGCAAATCAATGGCTTTATCGGGCAAGAACTTGTCGGTTAAATACCGGCTGGAAAGCTCCACCGCCGCCTCAATGGCTTCGTCGGAAATCTTGACCTGATGGTATTTTTCGTAATTTTCCTTAACGCCTTGCAAAATTTCTTTAGTTTCTTCGGGCGTGGATTCGTTGATAATGATGGGCTGGAACCGGCGTTCAAAAGCCGGATCGGATTCAATGTGCTTTTTGTATTCTTCCAAAGTGGTGGCGCCAATCAGGCGCAAATTGCCGCGGGCCAGTTCGGGCTTGAACATGTTGGCCGCGTCTAGCGAGCCGGCCGAGGAACCGGCGCCGATCAAGGTATGGACTTCATCAACAAACAGAATAATGTTGGGATCGGCCTTAACTTCGGCAATAATGTCTTTTAAGCGGCTTTCAAATTCGCCGCGGTACATGGTGCCGGCCAAAGTGGCGCCCAAATCCAGATTTAAAATGCGTTTGCCGATTAAGATGTCGGGCACTTTGCCGGCCACGATTCTTTTGGCCAAGCCCTCCACAATGGCGGTTTTGCCGGTGCCGGGTTCCCCGAGTAAAATGGGATTGTTTTTGGTCCGACGGGATAAAATCTGAATCAGCCGTTCAATTTCCAGCTCGCGGCCGATCACCGGATCAATGTTGGCCTGGATTTTGTCTTCGGTTAAGTCCACGGCAAAAGTGCCCAGCGCGGTATATTTTTCCGAACCCAGACCCTCGTTTAAAACTCGTTCCAAAACCGGTTCGTCAGCCAGATTTGCTTCGCCGGCCAGTTCGCCGAATTTGGACGTGCTTTGCAAAATGGTTTTTAAATGATTTTCCAAAGCGCTCAAATTGATCTGTTGTTCTTTAAGATAACTTAAAAGCAATTGGTCGCCGGCAGTGATTAAGCTGTACAGCAAATGTTCGGTGCCGATGTATTTGTGGGTATATTGAAAAGCGGTTTTAACGGCTTTGGCCAAAACTTTTTGTGAAGCGGAGGACAAGGCGGGTAAGGACTTAGTGGTGGTTTGATTGCGGGTTTGCTGGTTGTTTAAAATTTGCAAAACCACCCGCACGCGGTCGGGCGTTAATTGGTTTTTGTATAAAACCGAAGCGCCTAAAGAACCGCGTTCATTGGATAGGCAATATAACAGATGAAGCGGTTCAATGCTTTGATGATGCAATGAAGCCGCCACGTCCTGCGCCAAAGTCAACACCCGTTTAAAATGGTCGGTAAATTTATTGTAAATTTCTTGATTCTTCATAGGGGGTTGTATTATATGACGTTTAAGCGTTTAGGTCAATGTTTCGGAGTTTTTAGCCATGGTTAAATAAAAAAATTACACGGATTTAATCGGATTGCACGGATATAATCCTTAAAAAATCCGTGTAATCCGCGTTTACATCTTTCTCAATCTGGCAATCCGGTCTCCTAGCGGCGGATGTGTGGAAAACCAGCCGGCCACCTTTTTACCCACTCCTTCAAACGGATTGGCAATATACAAATGAGCCGTGGCATGATTAGCGGTTTTGGACGGCTGGTTGGAATTTTTAATTTTTTCCAAAGCCCTGGCCAGGCCTTCGGGATAGCGCGTTAACAAAGCGCCGGATGCGTCAGCCAGATATTCCCGTTTGCGGGAAACGGCCAGTTGAATCAACATGGCAAAAACGGGGGAGAGAATAGCCAAAACCAAACCGACAATCATTAAAATGGCGCCGATGTTGCCGCCTTCGCGGCTGTCTCGGCGGCCGCCAAAAAAGAATTGCGCTCTTAAAAAGAAATCGGCCATTAAAGTAACCACGCCGACGCAGATAATGACGATGGTCATGACTCGGATGTCATAGTTTTTTATATGCGAAAGTTCATGGGCAATCACGCCTTCCAGTTCTTCGTTGGCCAACTTGGCAATAGCGCCTTCACTAATGGCAATGGAGGCGGTTTCGGGCTTGCGGCCGCAGGCAAAAGCGTTAATGTTTTGATCGGGAATAAGATGAACTTTGGGCATGGGCAAGCCGCTGGAGATGCATAAATTTTCCACCAGCCGGTAAACATAAGGATTATTTTCTTTTTTAATTGGCTGGGCTTTGCTCATGGCCAAAGCGATTTTGTCGCCCTTAAAATAGCCGATCAAATTCATAATCATGGCAATAACTACGGCAATCGCAATACCACCATAGCCAATCCCTTGGCTGGCGCCAAAAATCCAGCCCAGCAAAACAATGACTATCATAAAGATAGTCATTAACAGCCACGTTTTGCGTTTGTTGGAAGAAATTTGATTATACATACGTGAAGCCGCGCCGTACCCGTCATTGCGAGCCCCGAGCGGAACGCGAGGGGCGCGGCAATCCCGTTATTCCAAAAACAACGGGATTGCGGAGCCTGTCCCGAGCGAAGCCCCGCTAAGCGGGGCGAAGCGAGGGATCGCTCGCCTTCGGCTCACTCCTCGCAATGACGGCGCGGCGTTGTTTAGAATTTCACCTTAACATTCTCTCTTTCCGTCTCATTTTCAATTTCAAAGAATTCTCTTTCCTTAAAGCCCAGCATGCCGGCGACTAGGTTATTGGGAAAAACCTGAAGTTTGGTGTTAAAGTCCCTAACATTGCCGTTGTAAAATCGTCTCGCGGCTTGAATCTTGTTTTCGGTGTCGCTAAGCTCGTCCTGTAATTTGGCAAAATTTTCCGAAGCCCGCAGTTGCGGATAATTTTCCGCCACCGCAAACAGCGATTTTAAAGTGTCGGTCAGCATGTTTTCGGCTCTACCCTTGGCTTCGGGCGATTGGGCGTTCATGGCCTGGGTTCTGGCCTTGGTGACGTTTTCCAATAATTCTTTTTCGTGAGAAGCATAGCCCTTAACCGTTTCAATCAGATTCGGGATCAGGTCGTATCGTCTTTTTAACTGCACGTCAATGTCGCTCCAGGCCTCGTCGGTTTGGTTTTTTAAGCGGATCAGGCCGTTGTAAACGCCGATAAACCAAAGTACGGCCACCCCAGCGACTGAAATGATAATCCAAGTCAGAGTATCCATAGGGTTAATCAATTATGATAAATTTATAAATTAAAATCGGTTTGTTTATTCAGTTACAGTTGGGATTTGAGGCAGTTGATTGTTTGAGGCCGTGCCTTGATTGCCGGGAATCGCGGGAATTTGCGGGAGTAGAGCTTTTGTTTGATTATTTTCTTTTTGATTTTGTTGGGTTAAGTTTTGCTCGGCCCTTTTTTGTCCGATTTCCAAACCGCTTAAGTAGCCAATAGTCCAGATAACGGCCAATAAGATAACTAAGGCAATTACCTTGACAAGAGTATTCTCTTTTAAGTTTAGCATATGTTGTTTTTAATTCAATTTTATTATACAATTACAATGCTTAAAAGTCAAAAATGTTAGGTGTCAGTAACTAGTAATCAGTAACTAGGATTTATTTCTAGTTACTAGTTACTGATTACTATTACCTAACTTATACCTAATTTAAATTTTATGAAAAAAATAAATCTAATTTTTATTATTGTTTTATCATTTTTAATAAATATACAGCTTGCGTTGGCGGATGTTTGGCTGGCGCCGCCGGCCAATCCGCCCAATTCCAACCGGCCCCGGCCGGTGGATACGGGCGATTTGACTCAATCCAAAATAGGCGGTTTAACCGTGCAGGGCGCCCTAACCGCTTCAGGCGGTTTAACCGTGCAGTCAGCTTCCAACTTTAGCAGTTTAGCCACATTTACCGTGGGTATTAATGCGACCAACGCCGGAGTAGCCAACGCCATTTACGGCTATGGCGCCGGGCACGGCGTTTATGGCGAAAGTTCCGGCAGCGCCTATGCCGGCATTTACGGGCGTAATACCGGCGCTGGCTGGGCTGGCTATTTTCAGGGTCCGACCGGTTTAAGCAGTTATATTGTTGTTGGCGGATTAGCTAACCCTTCTTATATCAATAATGGCGATGCTTATTTTTATGATGATCTTGGCACGGTCGGGGATTTAACGGTTGGCGGCGGTCTTTCTACTTATGATACCATCGTTGCTGATAATACCTTGGAAACAGGCCAACTGTGCTTGGGCAATGGTTTAAACTGTATTACCGCTTGGTCGCAGGCCGGCAGTTCCGTTTGGACTACTTCAGGTAATAATATTTATAACAACAATGTAGGTAATGTTGGTATTGGCACAAATAATCCGGCTTTGGGTAAATTACAGCTTAGAAATGGAGATTTAGTTTTGGATAATTATTCTTTAATTAGGCAAGTAGCTGACTCGGGTTCTTCGCCCGTTTTAATCAACGATCAATTGATGGTCGGCCGGCGTTATGATGTTGGTTGCGGGCATTATTGCGGCAACGGCGTTGATCTGGGAGTTGATTTGGCTGATAATGAAAATTTAATTTTCGGCCGAGTTAAGGCCAATCCGACCGGCACTACTAACCAGAACCTTTTACGACTTCAGCAAGGCAATGGCACTGACGCACAGATTGATAAGTTTAAAGTTGATTTAAGCGGTAATACTACTATGGCCGGCAATTTAGATGTTAATGGCACGGCTATTTTAGGTTCGGCTGGTTTAAATGTGGCCAATGGTCAAAATTTGCTTTATGGCAATATTGACAGCGCTTCTCAAGGCAACTTAATTGTTTTGCAGAATGAAAACGTTAATCAATTTGTGGTTACGGCAGGCGGTGGCGTTAATTTGAATGGCAACCTTATTTTTTACAAGGTTGATAATGCTTACAGGGAAATTAGCATTCAAACTCAAACTTCAGCTAATCCCGGAACCGGTTTAAAGATTTATGCCGGTTCAGCTAATCAGAGTTTTGCCGGAGAAACAAAAATCAATACCCTCCTAGGTTTGATTGAGATAAAAGATTTGCGTATTGGCGATAAGGTTTTAAGCTATAATCCGGACTCTAAAAAGTACACGGAAGCTGAGGTGAGAAAAATATTCTCCCACCAAGCAGAATCTTATTATCTTTTAAACGGCTATCTTAAAGTAACAGCCAAACATCCTTTTTATACTCAAGCCGGCTGGAAGAAAGTTAAAGAATTAACCGGAACAGATATGTTATTTACTATTAATGGCTGGCAAAAACTTGATTCCAAAAAATTAATTAATGAAAAGTTGTTTGTTTATAATCTTCAAGTTGATCAGCCAAATACCTATTTCGCCGAGGGTATTTTGGTCCATAATAAGGCGCCAGTTGACGGCGGCAGTGTTTATATTTATGGCGGTTCTCCTGCCGGGGTAGGCGAGGGTTTGGAGGGCAATGTGATTTTGGGCAATACCGGCTCTGGCGTTAGGGGCAAGGTTATTATTGGCAATCAACAAGCTTGGCCTCAAGGCAATGTATTAGATGTTTATGGCAGCGCTTATATTGGCACTATAGATACAACTTATATTAGTGCATCAGGTAATATTAAAGGTAATTTTGTTTCCCAGGCTGGCGCCGCTTGCGCTGATACGCAAATTTTAAAGAAGGTCTCTGGCAGTTGGACCTGTAGCGCAGATGTTGGCGGGGGAGCTGGCGATAATTTAGGCAATCATACAGCCACGCAAAATATCCAACTTGGTTCATATTGGCTTTCTGGAGACGGAGGCAACGAAGGTGTTTATGTTAATGCTTCAGGTGACGTTGGTATTGGCACAAACAACCCCACAACTAAGTTGGAAGTTAATGGAAATATTAAAAATGCTGGCGTAACATTAGGTGATAATGGCAATGCTATCATTAACGGTTGGTTAGAGGTTGGCGGCGGTTATGGATCAACGGGCGTAACTCTTTCCAGCGCTGGTAATATAAGCGCTAACGGCAACATTGTTGTTGACGGTACTTTGGCTAATCCGAATGATTTTTTTATTGATGGGGATGGTAATGTTCAAATTAGAATTGATAAAAATAACAATGGTACTAATTATTTCAATATTACTAACGGTGCTAATGTAACAGTTCTGCAGGTAAATGAAAGTGGTGATTTAATATTCGAGGGATTTACTAATGATGTGTATGAAACTAATTTTGTAGTAGCTGATCCTACTGCAAGTGATAAAACTATTACCTTCCCAAACTTAACTGGAACAGTGAGTTTGTTTGGTTTAAGTGTGGATAGCGGTGAAATAACAGACGGAACTATTAGTACTACGGATATTCTTGATGGAACAATTGCAGCCGCTGATCTTGCTAATTATTCTGTTTTAAACATTAACATAGCTAATAACGCTGTTACTACTGATAAAATTTCGGATGGCACTATTGGTCTTGCTGATATTGCCAATAGCGTCATTAATGGAGGAAAGCTTACTAACGATATTACTCTCGCAGGAGATTTAACAGTTGGAGGAAATGACATAAAACCTAATGATGGAGGCGCCGGTGGTGCGGCTATTCAATTTAATAACGGCAACGTCATTATTCGCTTAGGGCAATAATTATGCAAAGATTTTTATTTAAAACAAGCGCCATTTCTTTACTAGCTATTTTTGTTCTAGCTCTAGGGTTTTTCTTAAAGAATAATTTTTATTTAGTGGATAAGGTCGAGGCGAGAAATGACGGCAATGTTTGCGTTGCCACCAACAATGGCTCAAAATTTTCCTTTACCACGCCGGCCGGAACTGAATTTGCTTTTATCAATAACAGCGGACAATTTGGTTTTAACGGAACTTTATACAGCCAAGAAACCCAAGGCGCCGTGCTTGATCTAGAATCAGAAAGAGAGTTCGGCTACCGTTGCCAGGATTTTGGCAATGACGGCGATTACACTAATGATTATTTTGATTATCGGATTGATAATGCCAATGGCATTACCACCATGGCCGTAGTTTATTGCCGAGCAGGCGGCGCTACTAAGGTATTTGTTAAAAGGATTATCAGGGAGGGCCAATTTGACGGCGCTGGCGTTATGAATAATTTAGACTTGAATGGGAGCAATCAATTCATCCTTTTAAGTAGCGCTGGCAATATTGTGGCTGGCATTGATAATGTGGGCGGCACAAATAATCTGGTTTTAGCAGGTTGTTATCAAGACGATTTTGCTTTCTAATTTTTATCATGCTTAAGCAGTTAAAAGTTTGTCTAATCATCAGTTTTTTGATTGCAGGAGGTTTTTTTGTTTATCAAAATTTTATTTTTGCCGCGGTGGCGGATCCCACGGTGGTTTTATCCGGCGATGACATTTTGCAAAACGGCGGGTCTGACGACGCTTATGACGCTTTGGTGATTTTAGACATTACCACCGGCCAGGCCAATCCCAGCGTTTGGGAGATTCAGTATTCCAATAACGCCGGACAGTCATGGAGCAATGTGGTCGCTAATTATGAATCGCTGGCCAACAACCATCGCAAATACTATTTTTCCACTTCCAAAATTTACGCGCCCACCTTATTAATCAGGGTCAGAGCGCAGGAAGCCGGGAAAGAATGGAGCAACTACACCCAGGTCTCATTATCATTAGTTCATAGGACTACCAATCACGGCGCGCATTATTTTGTGGAAAGTTTTAATGACGCAACTTTTCAAGGCGCGACTAACAAGATTGATTGGGATATAACTCAAGCCAGAGTTGAATTAGGCGATAATCCCCCTAATTACCATCCTAACGGCACGGTTCAATCCACTAACCTGCTTGCGGGGGTGGGCAATGGCAATGTTTTAGCGGTTGCTTTTCAGCCAGTGCAATGGGATTTTACAGAAACAGCCGAATATCAGGTTTCCAATAACGGTTCTGATTGGTATGGCGATACCAGCGGTACGCCAAAATCCAACGTTTGGTTTAGATTTATCGGACAAAAAGTTCCTACTGCTGTTACAGTGCCCTTTGGCGGGCCAACAGGCAACGGCTTGTATTTTAAGTTCTATTTAAAAACTAATAATACGGATTTTTCTCCGCAAGTATTCCAGTTGCGCTTTAATTGGAGCGAAAACAGTCCGCCCCAGGCCTGCTTTACTGTTTCGCCCACCACTTCTACCGATCCCAGCCAAGTGTACAGCTACAACGCCAACTGCTCTTCCGATTATGAAGATACTTTGGCTAACTTGAATTTTAGATGGGACTGGGAAAACAACGGGGTTTTTGACACGGCTTGGGAAACCGGTTTTGCCGGTTATATTAAGACGCATATTTTTAATTCCACTTCCACTTTTGTCACCAAAGTGGAAGCCCGCGATACCAATAACGCCGTCAGCAGTTTTACCAACAGCATAAATGAGCTGGGCGTGGCAGGTTCAATTTCGGGCTGGCTGTGGAGCTCCAATTACGGCTGGGTGTCGTTAAACTGCGACAACACTTATTACGGCAATCCCATAAAATACTGCCCCCCTAATTACGGTTGGCAAATGAACGCCGATTACACCATGTCGGGTTGGGCTTGGGATGCCAATCTGGGCTGGTTGTGTTTAGGCGTAACCTGCCAGGCCTATGGCTTAACGCCGGATAACGGAGCGGCGCAGGCGGTTTATTCCCGAGCCACCGGCCAAGTAACGGGTTGGGCTAAATATCTTAGTTTCAATCAAAGCGGCTGGCTGCAATTAAGAGGCAATTGGTGTAATTTTTCGCCACCCGACGATAATTGCGTCCACGTCAATTTAAGCCAGCGTTCGCTTAAGGGCTGGGCTTGGGCCGGCGGGTTGGAGAGCGGTTCTTTAATCGGTCCGGGCTGGACGCAGTTTGAGGGCAATTTAAACGTGCCCTGGCTGGAAACCAAATACGGCTCCATTTACGGACGGGGCAATGTGGGCACGCCGGATACGGCCACCGCGCCCCAAGGCAGTTACAACGCCAGCTACTGCATTTTAGCCAGCGGCAACATTGTTAATTTAATCAGCCAAGATCCCACTTGCGTGACTCCGGCTTACCGCAATTTGGGCTTTCCCAATGTCAGCCAAAAATACAAAACCATTACCGGCATTATTGATTTTGACCGGATTTTGAAGGGCGACCAAATTGTTTATCAAAATCAGGACGTGGACGCCGCTTTGCCCAAAACGTTGGGTGGCAAGGTTTATTATTTTAACGCGGTCGGCGTCAATAGTTATACCATTGATTCGCCCATGACTTTTTACAACGCCCGCAATCTTCAGTCCTCCGGCGCCGGCACCGTGGTGGTAAACGGTGACTTGTATATTAACAGCAATTTGTATTACGAAGGCAACCCCGTTAGCGGTCAGATTGAGAATCTGGCTTCTATCGCCTGGATTGTCAAAGGCGACGTTATTATTTCCCCTGGCGTTTCTAATCTGGTCGGCAACTTTATTGCCTTGGGCAAATCAGGCGTAGCTTGTCCGGCTGCTACTTGCGGTCATTTTAAAACGGGCGACGATTCAGCTAGCCCGCGCCAGCTGGTAGTGAACGGATTGGTTATGGCCAAAAAGTTCAGTTTTGAAAGATTTTATAAAGCGGCGGGCAAGTCCGCGGAAAAAATCATTTATGACGGCCGGGTGATCGTCAACACCCCGCCGGGCTTGGAGGACTTGGCCAAAGGCCTGCCCATTTGGCGCGAGGCGTATTCTACTCTTCAGATAGAATAGCGAAGGCCTTGCCCCACTACCGTCATTGCGAGCCCCATAGGGGCGCGGCAATCCCGTTGTACTTGGTATAAACATCGGGATTGCTTCGTCGCTTCGCTCCTCGCAATGACCATTATGGGCAAGGCCTTTTTCTATTCCAAAAATTCATCCCCAAAATTTATCTTGGTTGATTATCGTTTTTGTGTTATAATTTAGGTTGAAATCAGGAAGGGGCGGGGTCACCCCGCCCTTACTTTAAACTATAACCCATGATTTTTACCTATGGGATTGTTTGCCTCAAAAGAAAGTTATTTAGGCGTGGATATTGGCACGGCCAGCATTAAAATCGTGGAGCTGTCTTCGTTTAACGGCCGTCCTAAATTAATGACTTACGGCTATGCCGACATTGCGACCGATATTGTTCACAGCAAATCGGAAGAAAACCAGATTAAAATCGTCAATTCCTTAAAAAACGTGGTGGCTAAATCGCGCGTGGGCACCAATCTGGCCATTGGCGCTTTGCCAACCTTTTCCGTCTTCAATTCCATTATTACTTTGCCGGCCATGTCGGAGCATGATTTGGCTTCGGCCATCAAATGGGAGGCCAAAAAGTACGTGCCACTGCCTTTGGAAGAAATGATTTTGGATTGGAAAATCATTAAAGAAAACGACGGCGCCATAAAAGCGCCTTTAGAGCCGCTGCCGCCCTTGCCCAAGAAAAAGTTTTCGCTGTTTGGCTCCAAAAAAGCCAAGTCCGCAATTTCCCCAGGCAAGCTAGGTGGCAAGCCAGAAAACGTCCGCGTTTTGGTTACGGCCGCCCCTAAAAATTTGGTCAGTCGATATTTGAGTATTTTTAAGCAAGCCGGCCTTAAATTGATCAGCTTGGAAACCGAGGCCTTTGCTTTGGCCCGCTCCTTAATCGGCTCTGATCCGGGTACGCTGATGATTGTGGACATCGGCTCCATCACCACCGATATTTGCATCATTGAAAAAGGCGTGCCGGTGTTAAACCGCAGTATTGATTTGGGCGGCCTGTCCATCAGCAAATCCATCGCCCAAAGTTTGAACATTTCCCTGGAAAGAGCCGAACAGTTTAAAAGGGATTTTGGCGTCAGTATTGGCGACACCGATCAGCCGCAGGGCATTAACAAAAATATCGCGGCTTCGCTGGCGCCCATTATCAACGAAATAAAATACGTTTTTGATTTGTATCAAGGCCAGGCCACCAAGCCCGTGGAAAAAATAGTTTTATCAGGCGGATCGGCCTCTTTACCCAATTTGTCAGGTTATTTTGAAGATTTATTCGCCAAGCCGACCATTATCGGCAATCCTTGGGATAAAATAATTTATGACTCGGGCTTAAAAGCGGTTTTGGACGAAGTCGGTTCCCGGATGGCGGTGGCTATTGGTTTGGCGATGAGAGACATTAAGTAATTTTTTTGGTCATTGCGAGCGAATGAAATGAGCGAAGCAATCTCAAATGAGATTGCGGAGCCTGTCCCGAGCGATAGCGAGGGATCGCCCGCCGATACGGCGGGCTCCTCGCAATGACGGTAATTTAAACTCATGAACGACATCAATTTACTGCCGGAAGAATTAAGAGACGAGGAAGAGCGCAAAGTGGGTCAGGCGTCAGCTGGTTCAGAACCGGCGTCCTGGCATTTGCCCGGCAACAATAATCAGAGCAATCCAACCAAGCCGGCTTTGCCAGCGAGGCGGGGTGAGCCGTCCGATAGTGGTTCGGTTTTATCTTCCAAACCCCTAGCAACGGCGACCAAGCTTGATTTTAAGCCCTTGGTGCCAATTTTTGATTTGGACGCGGAAGCAAAAAAATCGCCCTGGCCGGAGGAGTTATCGCCTCACTCTGAAATTCCCACGCTAAAGGCGGACCAGCAAAAATCCAATGGCCCGGAGGCGACTTTGTTTATGCCAAAAAGCGCCAAGCCGAGGTCAGCCCGCCTTGACTCGCGTCAGGCGAGGCCAGGCGGCGGTTTGTTAAGCCGCTTGTTCGGCAAAAAAGCAGCCAAGGGCAAGATTATTCAAAATAAGCTGGATAGTCATGTTTCTGCCTCCGCTTTTGGCAAATCGGTTGACGTTAATTTGATTCCCGAGGGCTCGGATTTGCTGCCCAACCAGCATTTTTATTCTTATTTTATCTACGCCGGCGCTGGCGGCCTGCTTACGGTGGGGCTGATGTTTTTGGGCCTGGTTTTATATCAGCAAAGAATCAACAATCAGGAAAAAGAAGTTACGGCCAAAGTCAACGCCAGCGAGATGATCTATAATCAGCTTAAAGCCAAGGAAGAGGCCTTAAGCGCCTGGTCCAAAAAAGCCGTGGCCATCCAGGGATTGTTTGACAACCATGTTTATTGGACTAATTTTTTTGCCAAGCTGCAAAGCGTGACCAGCCCTGACGTTTATTACAAGGATATTAACACGGCCGTGGACGGTTCGGTGGCGTTGTCGGCCGTGGCCGGCAGTTATTTGGCCGTGGCCAAACAGTATTTGGCTTACCAGCAAGCCGATCAAATAATTAAAGAAGTCGCGATCACCAATATGGCGGGCGACCAGGCGTCAGAGGAAATCAATTTTAGCGTTAAGCTGCGATTTTTTCCCGAGATTTTTTTCTTAACCTTTAATAACGATTAAATGGAGCAAACCGAGAAAAAAAATAAACAAGCGGCCCAGCTGAACGTTTGGCTGAATAAAAATTACAAAATCGCTGCTGGCTCAATTGGCGTTGTGGTAATGCTCGCCGGTTTGTTTTGGCTGGTTTATCCCAAATATCAAACCCTGCGTCAGGTGACGACCGCCAGTTTGCCGGATAAAATCGGGGAACTTAAGGCCCTGGAGGACTACGCGGTCAAGATTAAAGAATTGGAACGGGTGATTGCCGATTGGCAAACTAAAAATCAAACCAAGGTCAAAATTTTGGAGCAGGTTTTGCCCGGTACTCCCAAGGTGCCGGAGTTAATCGCCCAACTGGACGCTTTAGCCAGAGCCAGCGGTTTTACCATTAATTCTTTGGATTTTGCCGAGAGTGAAGCGGGTCAGTTGTCCGGCACAACAGGCGCCGCTGTTACCAAGGCCAAAGTCGCGGTTAATAAGGCCGCCGGGCTGGATGAAATTTTAGATAAAAACATCCGCTTGGTCAACATTAATTTAAATCTGACCGGCGGCGATTATTTGTCTTTTAAAAAGTTTCTGGATCGCCTGGAAAAAAATATGCGTTTGCTGGATGTTGTTTCCATTGATTTCAGCAGTTCCTTATCGGAGGGCACGGATTACGCTTTGGCCTTAAGAACTTATTATTTAATTTCGCCAAACGCGGCTTATTAGCGACGTAGAGCGAAATCCCGCTAAGCGGGACGAGCCGAGGAGCTTATATGTACCCATATGAAAACAATTAAGCGACAGTCAAAAAATCAGGGTTGGGCAGGGCCGGTGGTATGGCTCGCCTTGTTGGTTTTAGTCCTGACCGTCGGTTTTTACCAACTGCCGCCCTTGGCTCAAGGCCAGGCAACGAGTTTGAATTTGAATCAATATCAAAGCGCG
>Ga0209514_10000660_pt1 | contig 68421 bp, 65 predicted proteins | sample Subgrocontami58m_FD_187452 | JGI IMG/M metagenome (GOLD analysis project Ga0209514, IMG submission 187452) | Subsurface groundwater microbial communities from S. Glens Falls, New York, USA - GMW37 contaminated, 5.8 m (SPAdes) (version 3) | ecosystem: Environmental > Aquatic > Deep subsurface >... | reverse complement strand
CAGAGCATTAAGGGCGGCGGCGATTTCTTCCCCATTGCCGCTGATCATCGCGCTCTCCGCCTGACAAGCCATCAACAGGTAATCAAAAATATGCAGCCCCTCTCGTTCCGCCAACGCCAGGCCTGAAGATACCGATTCCAGGCAGAGATCGCAATGCAGGCTAAGCCAATAATGGATGGCTTCCATGAGTTTCAGGTTAAGGACAATAAAGGGTGAAGATTCTTCCGGGACAACCTCGCGTTGCAGCTCTTTGATCAACAAGGCATAATTCGGGTAATTGCCGGTCAGGACATGATAGACGGTCAAGAACAAATAAATAGCCGAGCGGCTGCCGACGTCGGCATCACTCAGGAGCAAGAGGGTCTTTTCCATTCCCTCCCTGATTTCGGCGGGATTGGTCTGGCGGAGTACCAGAGATGCTATTCTGCCTGCGGCAACGCGCAGTTCGATCTCCCGGGATGGAAACTCGGGATATTGTTTTATGATGGAGTCGAGTTCTGTCAGCCATTTATCAAGCGGCCGCCACTCGATCTCCGCGAGGCAGGTGCCGACAATACCGGACCATGTTAGATATACGTCCGCCGCCGCACCCTGCTCTCTGAATCTTGGCAAGGCCTTTGCGAGGTAATCCCGTGCTTGGCCCAGATCGTCAGGCACCTGGTAATTACCGGGCCAGTATAAGATCCAGGGATTCCCCGAGATATTATCGCCCGGTCCGGAACGCCGCCATTGGGCAAGCATCTTGCCGTTACCTTCCGCCACAAAAGGCGAGGCTGTGGGATGAGACTTTGACACGCGCTCCGTAGTGGGCTCGGTTGTCCAACATTTCAGCGTCATCATCTGTCTCCATCAGAGATTTGATCTGCGACTCTAAATTGCTTATGGTCCGGCTGACTGTCATGCAATGAACGACAGTCAAAATAGCGGCAAAAGCGGCTCGGTGACCAACCGGGATGTATGGCCTTCCGATGCCCAACTATTGCCGGGAAGCTGTCCCAAGGCCAGTCCAGGGATTAAAACCATCTCGTAAATGAGATGAATGTTGCTAAATAGGATATGCTATGGGAGGCGCCCTGTTTTCGCGGGGTGCGGAAATACGAAGGGAGATGCACATTGGCTGTTCGATTGAGTAACAACAGGTTGTTGTGGGGTGGAATCCAAGGATTGTCGTATTCTGAGTGCCATTTAATTGACTCTTTGCTGCGTAAATGGAGCAAGCAGGACAATCTTCTTCATTACAGCAATCAACGGCAATCGCAATGGCGGAACATGTCATTAATAAAATTAAGGAAAATATAATTTTCTTATATGGCAGTTCGAACGATAGCATGGAGAACATACCTCGTTATTTGCCTCGAAAATAGGTTGAAGATTCTGAGCAATTGCCCCAGTCCATCCTAAGCAAAGACGCCATAAGACTTAAGGTACCAGGCAACCCAAGTTTGGCTCATAGCAATGGAACTACGGTTATGTCAAGATAAATTACATCCCGCCTTAGGTAATTTTGGCGCTAATTCATATCTTTGTAAAAACTAGAACCTGATTCCGAACCGGATAATCATGGCCCCGCAAAAAAATCCGACAGCATAAATATTTGGTAAGAATTCCTGTCCCTCCGGCGCCGGTGCAACCCTGTTCAGAAACACCGGCGCCGGAAAGAGAACCTTGTTCAGCGGATTTCTGCCGCCCTTTGGAGTATGTAAACGACCTCCGGCAGTCCGAGATGGCCGTTTCCATCGACATCAGCCTGTTTGTAAAGCGGTTTTGCGGGCGTTAAGCCCGATAATAATTGCAGCCCCAGGACAGCATCGGTCAAATCAACGGTACCATTATCATCCAGATCGCCCGGCAACTGGATATTTGCGGAACAGCTTGCCGTTGCGCCCCCATTTGCTCCGCTGCAGTTCCAGCTCCAAGGACCTGTGCCGCTTAAGGAAGAGGCCGTACCCGCGCTGCACAGATTTGTCGTCGGTGCCGCGGTCAAGGTCTGCCCTTGGGCGCTGCCGCAGACTCCGTTAACAGTGTTCAAGCCAAAGGTCGCTGTCACGTTTTTCGCCGCGTCCATCGTCACTTGGCACGTGCTTGCGATGCCGCAGGAGGCGGCATCACCACCCCAGGTTACGAAGATCGCATTCGCCCCGGCGTCAGCCGTCAGCGTCACCTGCGTGCCTGAAGTATAACTCCCCGTACAGCTCGCGCCGGTGCAGGACAGGCCCGTTGCCGTGACCATACCGCTTCCCGTGCCGTTTATGGCAACGGCAAGATCATACGTTACCGATGATCCTGCCTGGTTTACCGTCAGCGTCTGGCCGGCGATGGTGATTGTCCCCGTCCGGGCCGCGCCCCCATTGGCGTCCACGGTGAATTGCACCGACCCGCTGCCGCTGGCGCTGTTGATGCCGCCGACATCGGTAAAGGGTAGCCAGTTGTAGGTGGTGAGAGCGTCCCAGGAGCAGGCCGGGCCGCCCGTGACACTCACGGACACTGAATAGAGGGTGGCACTACCGGTCGCAGGAGGGGAAAGCGTTGACGGATCGAGGGCATAGCTGCAATTGCCGAGGGGTGTTCCGTAAATGACCCCCTGATATGGTGCCCAGATACTCACGACATCGAATACGGGCCGGTTGAAGCTAAAACCCTCTTTCTGGGCCGTCACGGTGACGATGTTGTTGATGATGGATTGAACGTTATTTATCAGGTAGAGGCCGTTCGCACCCGTGGACGTGAGACCGGGCGTGCAGGCATCGTCATAGCAAACTGTTAAAGCGACACTGGCATTCGGCTGTGATTGGTTCACGACGATAACTTGGGCGCCGGCGATGGGATTGCCGTTTTCGTCCTTGACGGTGGAGCGGATGATTCCTTTGTCCGTATTCCAAGCCGGGACTTCATACGGCGTAAAGGTGATGAAGTCGTCGTTGCCGGTATAATCGGCTGTGAACATCATGTTTGCCGACTTGACCGACCCGTAGTAATGCGATTTCACGAAGAGATAGAAGGGGGTTCCCGAAGGGATGGAGAGGCTGAAGTCGTTTATGATACCCTGCGGATTGGTCAGCGCCGTTGTCCAGATCAGGTTGTTGTTCCCGGCATTATAGGCCTCGACAATTGCGTTGTCCCAAGTGGTATCAAATGCGCTGTTGTAAAAGGTCTTGGCCCTGCCCCGGTAGGTAATCATCGTGGCCGGTTTCCCGAAGAAGGATTCCTCGGAAATGGCCCCGGCGTGGGCGGTAATCTGCGCCTGGGTGAAGATCCAGGAATAGCCGTCACGCTGCTGGACAGTCAGCAGAACCGGTGTTCCATCCGGGACGTTCAGCACATAGAACATTCCGTCGGCAGCGGTGGCATTGCCGCCCCCCGTATAGGTAACAGGATACGTGCCATATCCCTGCCTGGCGTCCGCAGCTGTCACCACCGCACCGGCCAGACCAACATCGGGATCAGGCTCCGTGTTCACAACTGTCCCGAGGATGACGCCCTTGGTGGCGCGATCCCAGGACTGCAGGGGGCCCGCTGCCGCCTCATCGGCAGTATACAGGGCGTAGGGTTTCAGACCGGTGAAGTTTTTCATTATCAGTATCGCGGCACTGTAGACGTCAAGGTAACCTGTGGCCGTAATCTTGATTCCGAAACCTCCGCCGTTGTTCGGGCTGAGGTTCTGTTCCGGGCGAAGGTTTTGAAGAGTGAAGGCGCCCTGGGCATCTGTGGTGGTTTGCCTGGAACCGTAAGTGTAATTATCACCTCCTGTGGGACCGGTAAGGGTCACGGTGGCGCCCTCGACAGGTGCATTGGGATAACCTGTAGCCGCAGAGACTGAACTGCTATAGGAAATCAAGCCGTTTCCTCCCCGGGGTGTTGCAATCTCCAGAGCTACAAAGGGGGATAAGCTGGGAAAGCTCCCGTAAGGTAGCACATCGGCGCTGTTGCCAATCGGGAAGGTGGCCAGGACTGACCAGTTGTCAGTCCACTGATACGTCCAGGTCGTAGAATCCAGTACGGGAAAACGATACTCAAAAATCAAATCGCCGTTCCGGCGGATGCGGAGTTCGATAACGGAACTGCTTCCCCGAGTGGGCATATCGAATGATTGGACCTTCTTCACGGCAGACCAGAAGGTCTGGTCGGTGGCTTCATTGACGATCGCGGCCTTCAGCACCAGGTCTCCCATCGGCGTCCAGGTTGCCGACAATACCGGGTGAGGGCCGGGCGCCTGGGGCGCCAGGCCGATTTGTGTGCGGTACTCTTGCGTAGCGGTGGGATCGTAGTAGCTGAAGCCCCCGAACTGCACGGCATATTCCCACTGGTTTACTGCCTGAGAAGTGGCCGCGGGAACCGTATTGAGGAGGGCGGCGCCTTTCGTTGTGGTTCTCAAGACCGCGGTAGACCCGGAAGGATAATGCTGCACTGTGATATCGTTTTGCCCCGGGTAGGGTCCGAAGGTGTAGGAAAGGTTCGGATCAGTGGTGGGAATCGTAATGGTGTTGGTATTGGCATCTCCGACGCCGGTGGAAAAATCATAATCGAAAGCGCGGGGCGAACTGTCGGCATAATGAATATTATTGATGTTTACGGAGAAGGGAACGGTATATGCGAAGATATTACCGCCGCTCCCCCCCAAGAACGCCGCCAGGACCAATAATGTAATGACTATAATTTCTTTTGATTTTCCCGAAAACATTCCGACCTCCTCTAAATGCTCAGCGCTCAACCGGATTCATTTCCCCGGACACTATCATTCCGTCATTAACGTAGGAGAAACTATGACCGCAGAAAAAAGTGAAAAAATCTTGCTAGTTACGAGTGATGTCTTTCGGGAGGCGCCCTGCCTGCGCAGGGTCGGGATAGGGCGGGGGTTATGCTTTGTAACTGTTTAATTGCATCATAATAGCTTTTTGTGAAGTTAAATTCTAGGATGACGGCATGTTGCGTGCCCTGCAATTGATTCTTTGCTTCGCAAACGGGGCATTGAAAAGAACCTTTTCCCTCATGGTGATCGAAGGCAATGGCAACGGAGGAACAGGCCATTAGGATAATGAGGAAAGGTATAATCTTTTGTTTATAGGACAGGCCGGGCGACAGCATGGAGATCGGTCCTCGTTTTTCCTTGAATTTGATGTGTTGATGATATTCTGGTGCCAGCGGCTTGAACCGTGCCGGCCAGCGGCAGCGAAGAAGATCATGTAAGAAACAAGAGATCGGCCAATCCTGCGCTGCCTCATAGCAATGAAGAGAGGATGTGTCAAGAATAATTGACTGTCATTCGTAACTTTTGGTACTAATTCACACTCACACCTTTTCGGCGAATTAACAGCAATATTTTTTTCAACGCTTTAAGAGGAAGGTCGTCGACCTGAATTTTTTAGAATGGCAGTCTTCATTTAAAGAGAGTATAGAATCATCATCTGCGGTTTCTGTTCTCCCTAACATTGCCGGTAGAAATAATACCTGTCCCGGATCGGAAAAGACAGGCGGGATGCCTGGGTGATTTTACTTGCCATTATGCATTCTCATTGCTAAATTCATTGTACAGATGAAATAAGGAGATAGGGTAGGAAGGAAGGTATCATAATGAGAATACGGTTCTCCACCCTTTTAATCGGCCTCGGATTTGCGGCGGCTCTTTTTATCGCTGCCGGCAGCGCTCAGGCAACGCTCGGCGAAAGGGAAGACTCGGTGGCGTCAGATGAGGGGACCCTATCCGGCAAAAGGGTTTCCGCAACAGTCGCCAACAGCTTCCGGGTTAAGCAGATCGATGCCGACTCGGTTAGCGTGCGGGAATACATTTCACCAACCGGTGTCGTTTTCGCCATTACCTGGAGGGGATTGATCCATCCCGATTTGATACCGCTGCTGGGCACCTATGCAAAGGAATATGAGAGCGCCTTGCAGCGTGCGGCACGCAGACCGGGACGCCGGCGTCTTCATGTGGAAACCAACCGGGTCGTCGTCGAAAAATGGGGGCAAATGAGGAATCTGCAGGGCCGCGCCTACATTCCGGCCTTGATCCCAGCCGGAGTAACCATTGATGAAATTAAGTAAAATACTGCTGCTTCTGCTCCTGGCATTGGCAACGGGCTGCGGGGGCGGAGGTGGCGGCGGAAATCCGGGCACGGCGCCTGCTCCCACGCTGGTTTCCATTGCCGTGTCGCCGGCCAATCCTTCCATGGCCGGCGGCGCCTCGCAACAATTCGCTGCCCTGGGCACCTATTCGGACAACAGCACGCAGAGCCTGACCGCTGCGGTGACCTGGAGTTCATCGTCGACCTCCATTGCGACCATTAGTAATGCCGGCTTGGCTAACGCCGTAACCGCCGGTACAACCACCATCACGGCCACATCAGGCACTATCTCGGGTTTTGCCACGCTGACCGTGACCGGCGGCGCTGTGGTAAGCAACGTTCTTCCCCTGTCCATAAACGGCCCCTCTTGTTCGGCCAGTTCTACCTATCCCAACAAACCCTGTGTCAGCGTGACGGTTTGTGCTCCCGGAACTTCAAACTGTCAAACGATCAGTGACATCCTGCTGGATACGGGAAGCTATGGCTTGCGGATTTTCAGTCAGGCCTTGACCGTTCTTGCGCCGCCTCCGGTAGCGGGCACTTTTGCCGAGTGCATCCAGTTCGGCGACGGCACCTCCGTGTGGGGGCCGGTGCAGATGGCGGACGTGGTCCTGGGGAGTGAACCGGCTGTTCGGGTGCCGATCCAGGTGATCGATGCAACGTTCGGCGCGACCACCCTCCCGGCCGTTTGCCGCAATGCCGACCTGAGTCCGGCAGTTGCCCGTTTCACCGGCATTTTAGGAGTCGGTCTGCATGTCCAGGACTGCGGTCCAACCTGTGTAAGCAGTCCCAATAACGGGATCTATTTCACCTGCAACGGAACGAATTGCAGTGGAACCACCGTTCCCCTTGCCAGTCAAATTCCAAACCCCGTGGCGCTTCTTCCCCGGGACAATAACGGGGTGATCGTGCAGCTCCCGAGCGTGCCCGCCGGGGGAATGCCGTCCGTGAGCGGCAGCCTGGTGCTGGGGATCGGCACCCAGGCGAACAACAACCCCGCCTCAGTTACCGCCTATAGCGCCAATACGTCCGCGCAATTTTCCACCCTCTTCAGCGGCGTCACGTTCAACAGCTTCCTGGATACGGGTTCCAACGGGATATTCTTCAGCCCTCCCGCCGCGGTCGCCGCCTCGCTTCCCGCCTGCGCCGGTTCGACATTTTTCTGCCCCGGTTCACCGGTTGCCCTTTCCGCGACAAATACGGCCTCTTCCGGTTCCCCGTCGGGCCAGGTAAACTTCCAGATCGACAACTATTTGAACCTCACCGGCAATGCGGCCAACAGCGTCTTCGCCGAAATCGGCGGGACTTTCCCTCTTTCCTCTTTCGACTGGGGACTCCCCTTCTTTTTCGGCAAAAGTGTTTACGTGGGGTTTGAAGGAAAAACGGCACCTACACTGGGTACCGGTCCCTACTGGGCATACTGAGCCTATAGAACCCTTCTTTTGTTATACCCGTCAATGGGCTTTTCTCTTTTCAAACCAGCTGTAAACCGATGGAATAATTAACAGCGTAAGCAGCGTAGAAGTAATGAGCCCCCCTACAACAACCGTGGCCAGAGGTTTTTGAATTTCCGAACCAGTTCCGCCAGTAAGCAGCATGGGAATCAAACTGAAAATTGCTATCGAGGCGGTCATCAATACGGGGCGCAATCTGTCGGTACTTCCCTTCCTGATTGCCTCACGCATCTGAAGTCCTTCTTCGCGCAATTGCGAGATGCGCGATACCAGCACCAGTCCGTTTAACACAGCAACGCCGAAGAGGACGATAAATCCCACGGATGCAGGAACAGACAGATATTGTCCCGATATATAGAGGGAGAAGATACCGCCGATTAAAGCAAAGGGCAGATTGGAAATTACCAGGAGCGCCAAACGGATCGATTTGAACGTCACATATAAGAGAAGCAGTATCAATCCGATGGCAACGGGTCCGATGATCATGAGTTTGTTCATTGCCCGCTGCTGATTCTCAAATTGTCCGCCCCAAGTAAGGTAGTAACCGGCCGGCAGCTTGACTTTCTCTTTTATCTTTTTTTTTGCTTCCGCAACGAAACCTCCGATATCTCTGCCGCTAATGTTCATCTCGATCCCGATCCTTCTAATGCCGTCCTGGCGGCTTATCTGCGCCGGTCCTTCCGTCATGTTCACATCGGCTAATTGTTCGAGCGGAATATTCATCCCCGATTTTGTGGTGACTAATATATTCCTGATTGCTTCGAGGGAATTCCGTTTTTCTTCCGGCAGACGAACGGTAATATCAAAACTTCGATTCTGTTCGTAAAATTGAGACGCAGCCTTTCCGGCAACGGCTATTTCAATGACGCTCTGAACATCGCTGATATTCAGACCATACCGGGCAATTTTGGCCCGGTCGATATCTACCGTCAGGTACGGCTGTCCCGAAACTACTTCGGTGGACAAATCGATCCCCCCCGTTATGGAGGAAAGCACTTTGGCTATTTCAGCCGCTTTATTTTTCAGGACGTCGATATCTTCGCCAAAGAGTTTGAGGATGAGTTGAGCGCGCGTTCCGGCGACCAATTCATCGATTCTGCACTGTATGGGCTGGCTGAACCCGAAACTGATACCCGCGATTGAAGTTAAAGACTTACGCATCTCATTGGTCAATTCTTCCTTCGTTATATCCCGTTTCCATTCATTTTTTGGTTTGAATATTCCCACATAACCGGTTTTATCCGGTCCACGGGTATCCAAGGCCACACCGGTCTGCCCTGTGCGTGACACCACCTCGTCCAGTTCATCAAACTGTTTGAGCTTTTCGGCGGCACGTTGATTCACTTCCATCGCTTTCGCCAGGGAAACACCGGGAAGCATGGACACATCCATATCAAACGCGCCTTCATCCATGGTCGGGATAAACTCCGTTCCCAATCTGGTTACCAAAAACAGAGAGGCCATCAGGAAAACGCCGGCAATGCCCAGGGTTATCTTTTTCCTGGTCATCGCATATTCCAGAAGCGGCACATAACCTTTCATGGCATGTTTCATGATGATGCTTTCTTTTTCCCGTTGCGGCTTCAGAAAAAGCAGGCAGAGTACCGGGATGACAAATATAGAAAGGAACAAAGACGAAAGAAGGGCTATCGCCACTGTTACGGCCAGCGGTCCGAACATCTTTCCCTCAATCCCTTCTAAAGAAATGATCGGTAAAAAGGTAATCGCGATAATCAATACTCCGAAGATGCTGGGCGTTTGCACCTCAATGACAGCTTTAAGTACCGCAAAGATTGGGTGCTCATCTTTATTCATCTCCACATAATGGCGTTGCACATTTTCCACCTGGATGATGGTCGAGTCTAAAATCATGCCAATAGAAATTGCGATGCCGCCCAGCGACATGAGGTTGGCGCTCAACCCGACGATCTTCATGACGATGAACGTCACAAAGAGGGAAAGTGGCAAAGCGATCAGCACGACAAAACTTCCGCGAAAACTTCTCAATAATAAATACAAGACAATGAGAACAAGGATTGCGCCTTCAACAAGCGCCTTGTTTACCGTACCCACGCTTGCTTTTACGATATCGCTTCGATTGTAATAGGAAACCATCTTGACGCCATCGGGAAGAATATTGTTGTCATTAATTTCCCTCACTTTTTCTTCTACCCGGCGCACCACGTCACGGCTGTTTTCTCCGCGCAGCATCATGACGATCCCGCCGACAGCTTCATCTTTGCCGTTTTTCATGGCCGCACCCATCCGTACGGCTTCACCCGTCTTTACTTGAGCAACATCTCGTATATACGTCGGCGTCCCATGTTCAGATTTCAGGACAATATTTTCTATATCACTGACATCTTTTATCAATCCGACGCCGCGGACGATATATTGGTCTGTATCCCTTTCGAGGATATTACCGCCGACGTTTTGATTATTATTGCCAATCGCCGCGTAAACATCCTCTACGCTTATGGCATACTTCAACAATTTTTCCGGCAAGACAATGACCTGGTATTGTTTAAAGTAGCCTCCGAATGAATTGATTTCATTCACTCCGGCAACGCTCTTTAGCTGCGGGGTAATAATCCACTCCTGGATTGTTCTTAAGTTTGTCAGGTAAGAAATTTTCTTCGCCGGATCTCTGGGCATTTCTCCTTCGATAGTATATTGATATATTTCTCCCATGGCCGTGCCAATCGGTCCCATAGCAACTTCCACGCCTTTCGGTACCTGTTCCCTCGCTTCCGCCAATCTTTCAAATACCAACTGCCGCACAAAATAAATGTCAACGGTATCCTTGAAGACTATTGTCACGATTGACAGGCCGAACTTTGTCACCGAACGCATCTGTTCAATGTCCGGCAAACCGCGCATCGCCATCTCAATCGGGTACGTTACATTTCTTTCAATTTCTATGGCCGACAGTCCATCGGCGTGGCTGACGACTTCCACTTGAATGTTTGTTACATCGGGAAAAGCGTCAATCGGCAATTTTAAGTATGAATAGGATCCGCCGGCAATAATCAGCAGTGCCAGAAAGATAACCATTCCTTGCTGTCGTAATGTATAGGCAACGATTTTTGCTAACATTGGTTTCCATCTCCCCTTTGCTTCCCACTAACAATCATGGTGATGCTATTCTCCTAGTTCACCTTTCTTAAGTTCCGACTTCAGTATGAACGCACCCCGGACGGCCACTCTTTCTCCCGCCTTAAGTCCGGCGGTAACTTCCAGACTTTTTCCCAGTGTCCTGCCCGTCTCGATATCTCTCCTTTCAAATTTGTCGGGAGAGACTTGGACGAAAACACATCGCTTTGCGCCGTCCATCAGGACTGCCTCTTCCGGCACGGCAAGGAGCCGCTCGGCCCCGCCGCGTGTCGCTTCCGTTAGGATGGTTGCAAACATGCCGGGTTTGAGCAGGCCGCTGGCATTGTCGATGGTCACCCGTGCTTTTTCGGTACGCGTTTTTTCATCCACTACGTCGGCAATGTAGGAGACTTTTCCTCTGAATATCTTGTCGGGGAAGGCCGTGACCGACACCTTCACGCCCGCACCGATCCTGAGGCGGGACATATCTTTTTCATAGACATCAATGACCACCCAGAGCGTGGAGAGATCGGCAACCATGAAGAGGGTTTTGTCGGGACTAACGACTTCTCCCTGGGTGATCGCTTTCTCCATCACCACGCCGCTCATGGGTGATGTGATAGGCACGAGTGGATGGTTCCCATTACCTTTGGCTGCTTCAAACTGTGCAATATCGACGCCGCTCAGCCGGAAACGCTCCCGGGCCAGGTTAAGGTCCACCTCTGCCTCTCCCAACTCCTGCCTCGCTTTCAAAGTGTCCTTTTCCGGGGATATCTTTTTCTGAAAAAGGGTCTCCTCCCTCTGGAGGTTCTTCCTTGCCAATTCCATCTTCCCCTGCGCCTTGCGATAATCGGCCCATATCTGATCGATTTCCACGCTGTCAAGATAGGCAAGAGCCTGGCCGGTCTTTACTTTGTCGCCTTGGGACGCGATGATCTTGACAGCCTTGCCCGCCACCCGCGGGCTGATCTTTGCCGACCGGTCTATGTTCATCTCGATCACGGCCGTCGCCGACAGGGGAACCGCCGCCGCTTCAAAGGCAACTGGTTGAACTACTATTCCGGAAGACTTCTGCATTTCCTGGGACAATGTTACACTGTCAGCTTCTTCTTTTAGATCACTTCCTTTGGGACCGGCTTCCTTCTTCTCTACCGCCGCTACTGATTTTCCATCGGCCGGCGCTTCATTTTTTCCGCATCCCGTTGTCAGGATAGCGATGCCAAAAACGATCAGGACGGCACCAAGCCCCCTTTTTATTATGGTATCCCGGTTCGTGATCATCATTTCAGTGCACCCCCTATGGTCTTTTCTATGGCATTTAGCGACAGTTGTACCCTTGTCTGCGTGTCGATATAGGCAAGCTGTGCTTCGATAGTATCTTTTTGGGCCAGCCGCACTTCAAAGAAGCCGATTTTCCCTTCCTTAAAAGCCAGATTCAGGAGGTCCAAATTTTCCGCCGCTTTGGCAATTATCTCTTTTTTGAAAATTGAGAGTTCTTCGCTGGCCGTTGCCAGATCGCTCAAGGCCTGTTCAACTTCGCGGGCTATGGCTTTTTTCAACCCTTCCGACTTTATCCTTGCCCCTTCGGCCTTGGCATAGGCCTCTTTCTTCTCCGCCTGCTTCCGGTCGAAGAGCGGCAGGGGGATGGACATCTCTATTCCCACGACGTTTTTTAGTTCGTCCCGGTCGTAGAATCCTGAGAGCGTAATGTTCGGAACGACTTCCTTCTCCGTAAGTTTCTGCGCAGACCGGTTTCTTTCCACCTCGAAGAGGGTTGCCTTGGCATCCGGTCTCCGGGAAAGGGCTTCCTGCAGGACTCCCTTATCAGGCAACACCGGTGATTCTGAGGGTAAATCTCCTTGGACGGCAAGGGACAGGTCCGGCGAGGCGCCGAGGAATCCCTGCAAGGCAAGAAGCCCTTCCCGGTATTCTTTCCCGGATAAGAGCAGCTCTTTTTTCGCCTTGCTCAGCTCAACCTCCGCGAGGTTCACGTCGAGGCCGGAAACTTCGCCCGCCTGAAACTTGATCTTCGTGTAGCCAAGCAACTCTTCGTTCAAGCGGACAATCTCCCGGGCCAGGCCGCTTTTCTTTTTTAAGGCCAGCACCCTGGTAAAGGCATCTTTCACGTCCCCTGTCAAAACCCGTTCTTTGTCATTGATCTCGGCCTTTACTCTGGCCGACTCTTTTCCAGCTATGTCAATTCTTGTGTCCCGCTGCCCGGCAATCTCGAACTCCTGGGAAAGCTTGAATCCATAGTTAGTAAATTTACCGCCCCCTTCTTCCTCCGGCCGGTCCTTTGCTGAGATATTGCCTTCGACCGTCGGGTTATTGCTAAAAAACAGCAAAGCTTTCTCAAGCTGGCCCTTTGCCCTTACCTCTTCGAGCCGGAGGGCCTGGAGGTCCGGATTGCCTGCCAGGGCAATCCTTACCGCCTCTTCAACAGTCAGGGAATAGGCAGGGATGGTGAGAATAAGCGTTGAAAACGTCGTAATAATAAGCCACATTGATGCACCTCATATAGACATATCGGGTTTTGGGTAAAGATATATCAGCGGAATTTTGGCAAAAAATCTGCTGATATGTCGCGGGAAAAAGCCTATGTAAGGAGATTCTGGGGAGGTTTATTTATGGAATGGTGGAGTTCTGAGAGAGCGGGAACCGCCGGCGGTGCATCGCAATAAGCTATAGAGGTAGGCGGATTTGGGAAAATGGCTTCAACGGCCATGAGGACGTTGGCGCAGATCGAACAGAAGGATTTGGCATGGTTCTCATTGGAAGTCTTTGATTTTGTAGCATCGTGCGCGGGATCGACCGCATCGTCGTGAGGAACTTGCAGGTGGGAGATTTTTGTTTCCCCTTGGAAGGGTACGTTACCCATGCAGTCGGCGCATGACATGCAGTCAAGCATAGGTATAAGAATGTAAACAATGATAATAACACAGGTGAGGGGATTTCTGAGCAATCTGGAACACATAATTTTATTATACTATTATCGATTTCAAAGTCAATTTTAAAAATAAAATTGTCCAGCCAATTTAGAAATGTCCTCTTCTTGCAGGTGCCGATTATGCCGCTTTTCCCCTTTTTTTCCTTGACATAATTCCCCGCATGGCTTAATTACTACTAACCTACTGGCAATAGTAGTAATTAAGGCGGGTTTTTAATTATGAAACTTTCCACGCGCTCGCAGTATGGCGTCAGAATGATGCTTGCTTTAGCGCAGAATTATGGTAAGGGCTATATTTATTTGAAAGATATCGCCAAAAGGGAGGGCATGCCGGAGAAATATCTGAGCCTGATCACCATTCCCCTGAAAGGCGTTGGTCTTGTCCAGGCCAGCCGAGGCGTCCGGGGTGGATATGCCCTGGCCCGGCCGCCGGCAGAGATCAACATCAAAGAGATCGTCGATGTCTTGGAAGGAGATTCCTGCCTGGTGGATTGCGTGAAGGATTTTGCCGCTTGTTCTCGCGCCCCCCTTTGCGCGAGTCGCGATATCTGGGTTTTTCTGGGGGGAAAGATTGCCGAAACGCTCAGTTCCTTCACCCTGGAGCACTTGATCAGACTTAATCGGGAAAAGGTAGAGGCAACCCTTTCCCACAGCCTTTAAGATATGAACAGGCCTTAACTATAAAGAACTTACAGGATGTATTATGAAGCGCATCTATCTTGATCATGCCGCCACCACACCCACGGACCCGGAGGTAGTCGCGGCCATGCAGCCTTACTTCGTCGAAATCTTTGGCAATCCTTCCAGCCTTCATTCTTTTGGCCAGGAGGCGCGGCGGGCGGTGGAAGAAGCCAGGGATAAAGTGGCCTCCTTTATTGGCGCCATGCCTGAGGAAATAGTTTTTACCAGCGGCGGCACGGAAAGCGATAATTATGCCTTAAAGGGCGCCGCTGCGGCGCTTCGGGACAGGGGTGACCATATCATCACCACGGTCATTGAGCATCACGCCATTCTGGAGACCTGTCATTATCTGGAAAAACAGGGTTTCCGGGTGACCTACCTGCCCGTGGACGAGTCGGGGATCCTGGATCCGGAAACGTTGCAAAAGGCCATAACCGAAAGGACGATTCTTATTTCCGTGATGCACGCCAATAATGAGATCGGCAGCATTCAACCCCTGGCGGAGATCGGCCGCCTGGCCCGGGAAAGGGAAATCCCTTTTCATACGGATGCGGTTCAGACTTTTGGGCACCTCCCGATCAATGTCGATGAACTTGGGGTGACGTTTTTGAGTGCCTCGGCCCATAAATTGTACGGACCGAAGGGGATGGGTATCCTTTACGTCCGCAAGGGGGCCCGCATAGATTCCTTTCTCCACGGGGGAGAGCAGGAAAGGGGACGTCGGGCCTCCACGCAGAATGTGCCCGGCATCATAGGCTTGGCCAAGGCGGTGGAATTGGCGGCAAATGTCCTTCCCGAAGAAATGCTGCGGCTTAGCCGCATGCGGGACAGGTTTATCAGGGCCATCCTGGAGGGGATCGAGCATACCCGTTTGAATGGGCATCCCGTGAAACGTTTGCCGAACAACGTTAATATCTGTGTCGAGTACATCGAGGGCGAAGCGATGATCCTCCGGCTGGACATGAGCGGGATTGCCTGCTCTTCCGGTTCGGCCTGTTCCAGCGCCAGCATGGAGCCTTCCCACGTACTGAAATCAATCGGCCTTCCCCCCGAATTTGCCCATGGCGCCCTGCGTTTTACTCTGGGGAGACACACCTCGGATGCCGATATCGATCGGGTGCTGGAGGTAATGCCCGGCGTGGTGGAAAAATTGCGCGATCTCTCCCCGCTGTATAAAAAGACGGCCTGATGTCGGAGCAAGTGATGGTGGCCATGAGCGGCGGCGTCGATTCATCCGTTGCCGCTTTTTTACTGAAGGAGGCCGGCTACGCCGTAACAGGTGTAACCATGTGCCTGGGCGTGGGGAGCGGCGGAGAATCGAGATGCTGCGGCATAGATGCCGTCGCAGACGCCAAGCGGGTCTGCGACCGGCTTCAGTTTCCCCACTTTGCTTTTGATTTTTCCCGGGCGCTGGAGGAAAAAATCGTTGCCAAGTTCGTCGCCGAATACAGCCGGGGGAGGACGCCTAATCCCTGCATCGACTGCAACCGTTACCTGAAATTCGGGAGCCTTTTGGAGAAGGCCCTGGCGCTGGGCTTTGATTATCTGGCCACTGGACATTATGCGGCCATCGACCGGCAGGCAGGAGGATACTTCTTAAAGAGGCCGCGGGACAAGGAAAAGGATCAGACCTATTTCCTCTACACCACTCCTTATGAAGCGCTGGGGAGGATACTTTTTCCCCTGGCATCCCTCACCAAAGCGGAAGTGCGCGCCATAGCGAGAAAAACGGGGATGCCCGTGGCGGAAAAGGCGGAGAGTCAGGACCTTTGCTTTGTAGGCCGCCGCGATTTTCAGGAGTTTGCGGCCCGGCGCATGGCCGGCCAGCAACCGGGGGCCATTGTGGACCGGGAGGGGCGAAGGTTGGGCACGCATCGCGGCATTGTCTTTCATACCATCGGCCAGAGGAAGGGGTTGGGGATAGCTCATCCTGTTCCTCTTTATGTCCTGGCCATCGACGCGGCGGAAAACCGCCTGGTTGTGGGAGAAAAAGCGGCCTTAAAGGCGCAGGGGCTGGTGGCGGGTGATTTGAATGTGCTGTCTACGGAATGGCCGGCGATGCCCGAGGCCAAAATCAGATACCGCAGGCCGGCGGCAAAGTGCCGGGTGGCTTGGGAGGAGGGCAAGTTAAGGGTTTTCTTCCAGGAAGGAGAAGAGGCAATTGCCCCCGGACAGGCGGTGGTTTTTTACCAGGGTGATTGTGTGCTGGGCGGCGGGGTAATTGAAGAGGTTTTACATGCAGCTTGTTGAAAAGATCGAGAAATTAAAGAAAGAGAAAAATGCCGTGATCCTGGCCCATAACTACCAGCTCCCGGAAGTGCAGGACATTGCCGATTATGTGGGCGATTCTCTGGGACTCAGCGTGCAGGCTTCCCGAACTGATGCGGAGGTGATTGTTTTTTGCGGCGTACACTTTATGGCGGAGACGGCCAAGATCCTTTCCCCGCAGAAGACGGTGCTTCTGCCGGACAAAGATTCCGCCTGCCCCATGGCGGACATGATTAATGCCGAGCAGCTCCGGAAGCTGAAAGCCCAGCATCCCGGGGCCAAGGTGCTCTGTTACGTGAATACCTCGGCGGACGTAAAGGCGGAGTGCGATATGTGCTGCACCTCGTCGAACGCGGTAAAGATCGCCCGAGAGGCCTTTGGCCCGGAAGAGGAAGTTATCTTTATTCCCGATAAATACCTGGCCCATTATGTGGCCGCCCAGGCGGGGCGGGAGTTCATAACCTGGAAAGGTTTTTGCCCGACCCATGCCCGTATTCTGCCCGAAGCAGTCCAGGAGCAGCGGCGCCTCCATCCCCGGGCCAAGGTCATCGTCCATCCGGAAAATCGTCCCGAGGTGATTGCGCTGGCCGATCGCGTCCTTTCCACGGGCGGCATGAGCAAATTTGTCCAGGAGGATGAAGCGGGGGAGTTTATCGTGGGTACAGAGATCGGCATCCTGCACCGGATGCGGAAGGAAAATCCGGGGAAGACCTTCTATGGCGTCTCCGAGGTGGCCGTTTGTCCCAATATGAAGCGTACCACGCTGGAAAAGGTGCTCTGGTCGCTGGAAGGGATGACCTTTGAGATCAAGGTGCCGCCGGAAATCATGGAGCGGGCGCGGGGCGCAATCCAGCGTATGCTGGATTTTTAGCAAGTTAGAATCTGCCTTCCTGTGGAAGGCAGATTCGTGAACGCGCTTATCCTGTTTTTCGGGATTAGTGAGTTAGAATTTGCTGCCAAGCAAATTCGTAAACGAACTATCCCGTTTTGCGGGGCAGTGAGTTAGAATTTGCTGCCAAGCAGATTCGTGAACGAACTATACTCCTCAAGGGGGTACTAAAGAAAGTCCCCTTTAGGGGATTAGCAAGCCGGAAAGTGAATTGGAAACATTTGTTATCAAAGCCGTCCGCCGGGGCATCTGCGCGGAGAAAGACGAGTTGGTGACGGAGGAAGTGCCGCTTACCATCGAGGTTAACGGCGGCGAGTTGGCTACCCTCTTGTGCAGCCCTGTGGATTTGAAGGAGCTGGTGATCGGCTTTCTCTATACCTCGGGCTTGATGGAGGATTTTTCCGCTATCAAGTCGCTGACCCTGGATCAGGAGCGCTGGAAGGCCTATGTTGACGCCGACTTCAGCCTGACGCCGGAATTGCTTTCGAAACGTCTTTACACCTCCGGTTGCGGGAAGGGGATCATCTTCTACAACCCCCTGGACTTAATGTCGCGGACCCCGCTGCCCGATGGTATGACCGTGGTCGGGGAAGATATTTTTCTATTGATGAAGAAATTCCTCACCGCTTCGGAAGAGTACCGGCGGACGGGAGGGGTTCATAGCTGCGCCCTGGCAAAGGGAGAAGACATGATCTTCAAAGACGACATCGGCCGTCACAATGCCCTGGATAAAGTAATCGGGGCCGGTCTGCAACGGAAAATCGACTTTGCCTCCCGGGTAATGTTGACCAGCGGCAGGGTTTCTTCGGAGATAGTTTCCAAGGCCCTGCGGTGCCGGCTGCCTGTCCTGGCCACGGGAAGCGCTCCCACGAATCAGGCCGTAAAACTGGCCCGCGCGGCAAACTTAACGCTCCTGGGTTTTGTCCGGGGGCAACGCATGAACGTTTACAGTGGTGAGCAGCGGATCATCTGCCGCAAGGCGGAGCCCTGACGAACGTAAATTAATGTCATTAAGATGAGAAGGAGGGAATAATGAGCAAGATCGACAATAAATTAAGGGTGGAATCTTTGGCGCTCCACGGCGGCCAGGAAGCCGACCCGACCACGGGGGCGCGCGCCGTGCCGATCTATCAGACAACGTCCTACCAGTTCCGGGACACGGATCATGCGGCCAATCTTTTCGCCCTGAAGGAATTCGGCAACATCTATATGCGCCTGATGAACCCCACAAACGACGTGCTGGAAAAGAGGATGGCCCTGCTCGAAGGCGGGGTGGGGGCGCTGGCGGTGGCCAGCGGCCAGTCGGCCATCACCCTGGCGCTGCTCAACATCGCCCAGGCCGGCGATGAGATCGTTTCCGCCGATAACCTGTACGGGGGCACCTACAATCTCTTCCATTATACCTTCCCCCGGCTGGGCATAACGGTGAAATTTGTCAAGTCTAACGATCTCGCGGCCCTGCAAAAGGCGATCACCCCCAGGACAAAGGCCGTTTATGGGGAGTCCATCGGCAATCCCAAGTTGGACGTCGCAGACCTGGAAGGCATTGCCGGCGTTGCCCATAAAAACGGCCTCCCTTTTGTCCTGGACAATACCGTTTCGCCTTACATTATGCGGCCCTTTGCCTTCGGGGTGGATATCATCGTCTATTCAGCCACCAAATTCATCGGCGGCCACGGCACGTCGCTGGGCGGGCTCATCGTCGATTCCGGCAAGTTTGACTGGACAGGGGGCAAATTCCCACTGATTACCGCCCCTGATCCGAGTTACCACGGCCTGCAGTTCGTGGAAGCCCTGAAGCCCATCGGCAATATAGCCTATATCATCAAAGCCCGGACGGGACTTCTCAGGGACCTGGGGCCGGCCATGTCGCCCTTTAACGCCTTTCTTTTCCTCCAAGGAGTAGAGACGCTGCATCTGCGAATGCCGCGGCATTCCGAAAACGCCCTGGCCGTGGCCCGGTATCTGGAAAAGCATCCCCTGGTGGCCTGGGTGAATTATCCGGGGCTGGCCTCCAGTCCGGAGAAGGGGCGAGCTGGCAAGTATCTTGCGGGGGGAGCAGGGGCGATCCTTGGCTTTGGCATCAAAGGCGGGGCGGAGGCGGGGAAAAAGTTTATCAACTCCCTGGAGCTGGTTTCGCACCTGGCCAATGTCGGCGACGCCAAGACCCTGGCGATCCACCCGGCCACGACGACCCATCAGCAGCTTTCGGCGGCGGAACAATTGGAAACCGGGGTAACGCCCGATTTTGTCAGGTTGTCCGTGGGGATCGAGCATATAGACGACATTATCGAAGATATCGGCCAAGCGCTGGGAAAAACTCAACTCTAAGCATAAGGAGGCGAAAAATGGCAAAAATATTCAGTGATATTACCAAGACGATCGGCAATACTCCCCTGGTAAAGATAAATAAAATAACGGCGGGATTGCCGGCAACGGTGCTCGTGAAAATGGAATCTTTCAATCCCCTTTCCAGCGTGAAGGACCGGATCGGTGTTGCCATGATCGAGGCCGCGGAACGGTCGGGACAGTTGAACAAGGACGCCGTCATCATCGAGCCGACGAGCGGCAATACCGGCGTGGCCCTGGCCTTTGTCTGCGCCGCCAAGGGTTACCGGTTGATCCTGACAATGCCCGATACGATGAGCCTGGAGCGCAGGCACCTCCTCAAGATCCTGGGTGCGGAACTGGTGCTCACGGAAGGCGCCAGGGGGATGAAGGGGGCCGTGGAGAAGGCAAACGAACTGGGGACGGAGATCAAGGGCAGCTTCATTCCCCAGCAGTTCGACAATCCTGCCAACCCGGAGATCCATCGGAAGACGACGGCTGAGGAAATTTGGCAGGACACGGACGGGGTGGTTGATTATTTCATCTCCGGGATCGGCACGGGCGGTACCGTTACGGGCGTGGGGGAAATATTGAAAGCCCGGCGGCCTTCTGTTAAGATCATCGGCCTTGAGCCGACCGACTCCCCGGTCTTGTCGGGCGGCAAACCGGGGATCCATAAGATTCAGGGAATAGGCGCCGGCTTTGTCCCGGGGATCCTCAATCGTGCCGTCATGGATGAGGTTATGCAGGTGTCACACGAAGATTCCGGGGAAATGGCGCGGCGCCTCGCGCGGGAAGAAGGCATCCTGGTGGGCATTTCCAGTGGGGCGGCCATGTGGGCGGCCCTGGAAGTGGCCAAACGCCCCGAGGCCGCAGGCAAGGTCATTGTGACCGTGTTGCCAGATACGGGAGAGCGTTATCTTTCCACCTGGCTCTTCCAGAAATAGCGTAGTGTAACGGGGACAGATTTCAAATCGGATGAAACGGGGACAGATTTCAAATCTGTCCCCAATAGAAGGTTGTAATATTTTATGAGTAAAGAAGGAAGTCTGGGAATAGTTCAAACAAAACTTTTTACCTTTGGGGATCCTCCTGGCGAGATGCCGCTGGAATTCGGGGGAAAGCTGGGGCCGATTACCATGGCCTACGAAACCTACGGGAAGTTGAACAGTGGTAAAAGCAATGCTGTTCTAATCCTCCATGCCCTTTCCGCCGACGCTCATGCCGCCGGCTATCATGAAGGGGAAAAAAGTCCCGGTTGGTGGGACGCCATGATCGGTCCGGGGAAGGCCTTCGATACGGAGAAATATTTTGTTATCTGTTCCAATGTTGTCGGCGGCTGCAAGGGAAGCACCGGTCCCTACTCGCTCAATCCCGCGACCGGTCGTCCCTATGCCCTTAATTTCCCGGGTGTTACCATTGCCGACATGGTAAATGCCCAGCGCTACCTGATTGCCCATCTGGGCATCGAAAAACTGCTTTGCGTAGCCGGCGCTTCCATGGGCGGGATGCAGGTACTGCAATGGGTGGCCGCTTATCCGGAGATGGTTCGTTCCGCTATTCCCATTGCCACAGCTTTGAAACATTCTCCGCAGCAGATTGCCTTTAACGAGGTGGTGCGTCAATCCATCATGGCCGACCCCTCCTGGCGCGACGGGGATTATTACGATTACGGCCAGCCGGAAAGGGGGCTGGCGCTGGCGCGCATGATCGGTCACATTACCTTCATGAGCGATAAATCCATGGAGGATAAATTTTCCCGGCGGCGGAAAAACGGTTTCTCGGGCTTCAATTTTGCGGCCGATTTTGAGGTGGAGGGTTATCTGCGCTACAAGGGTGATGCCTTTGTGAAGCGTTTTGATGCCAACTCCTATCTCTACATTACCAAGGCATTGGATTATTTTGATCTTTCGGAAGGAAGACTGATCCCGGAGGGGGTGAAGGTAGATACCCGCTTCCTGGTTATCTCTTTCAAGTCCGATTGGCTGTATCCTTCATACCAGTCCCAGGATATCGTGCGACAACTTAAGATGCGGCATGTGGATGCTACCTATTGCGAACTACGCTCCACTTACGGCCACGACGCCTTTTTAGTGGAACTGGAGGAAATGAGAGATCTCGTCCGGCACTTCCTGGAAAAAACATACAGCGGTTATGAGGTCTTGAGGGTTTATGACATCTGAAAACCTGCGCATAGATTACAGAATTATTTATGAGATCGTGGAGCCAGGCGCCCGGGTCCTGGATTTGGGGTGCGGCAACGGCGATCTTCTCTACGTCTTGGCCCGGGACAAGAATGCCAGGGTCCAGGGCATAGAACTAAACGACGAGGCGATCTACCAGTGTGTAAAAAGGGGCCTGAGCGTTTTTAACAGCGACATTGAAAGCGGTCTGGTGGAATATCCGGACCAGACCTTCGATTACGTCATCTTGAATCAGAGCATGCAGGAGGTGACGCAGGTGGATTTTATCATCCACGAGGCGCTCCGGGTGGGGAGCAAGGTCATCGTCGGCTTCCCGAACTTTGCCCATTTCGCCGCCAGGCTGCGGCTTTTTTTCCAGGGTAAGGCGCCGATGACAAAAGCCCTGCCCCATCACTGGTATGACACCCCCAACGTCCGCTGTCTCAGCATCAGTGATTTCCATGATTTTTGCAAAGTGAAAGAGGTGCGGGTGCTGAAGGCCTGTTATTTAGGGGAGCACGAAGAAATCAAATTCTGGCCTAACCTGCTGGCCTTGAATGCCCTCTTTGTGATCACCAGGTGATGCGAAGTTTTGAGTGTTAAGTGTTGAGCGTTGGGTGTTGACCTACTGCCGGTATTTGCGGAGAGCGATGCTTGTGAAAAATTTCTTTTTGCGGTTGAGAGAGGATGTTGAGACCATATTTAAGAAGGATCCTGCCGCCCGGGGCATCCTGGAAGTGCTGTTCTGCTATCCGGGGCTTCATGCCGTCTGGATATACCGTATGGCTCACTTCCTCTGGCGACATTCCTTTTATCTGCTGGCGCGGATGCTCTCCCATTTTGGCCGCTTTATAACCGGCATCGAGATCCATCCAGGGGCAAAGATCGGCCGGCGTTTTTTCATTGACCACGGGGCCGGGGTGGTGATTGGCGAGACCACCGAGATCGGCGACGATGTCCTGCTCTATCAGGGGGTAGTTTTGGGAGGCGTAAGCCTGGAGAAGGAAAAACGCCACCCGACCCTCGGCAACAGGGTGATGATCGGCGCCGGCACGATCATTCTAGGGCCCATCCTCATTGGGGATGGCGCCAAGGTCGGGGCGGCCTCGCTGGTGGTTAAGGATGTGCCGGCAAATTCCATTGCCGTAGGTGTTCCGGCACGGGTAGGGGTGGGATATTCTGCTAAGGATATTAGTGATTTTGGGCACAACCGGCTTCCCGACCCCATTGCCGATGCCTTGAAATTCATCGGCCGGCAGATCGATACCATCGAAGAACGCCTGCAGGCGGTGGAGCAGATCGAGGGTATCAAGGTGGAACTCGACCGGTACGTGGAAGATAAAAAAAGGGAAATAAAGGAGATTTTTTCTATTACCGAAGAATTTGATCGGGGAGCGGGGATCTGATGAAAATGGAAAAAAAGGCACTGGCCCTGCTTTCCGGCGGCTTGGACAGCACGCTGGCGGTAAAGCTGATGATCGAACAGGGGGTAGAGATCAGGGCGGTAAACTTCATCAGTCCCTTCTGCAATTGCACCCCGCAAAAGTCCGGCTGTAAGCACCAGGCGTCAAAGGTGGCCGCAGAATTCGGGATCGAGATCAGCGTGATTCCTAAGGGCATGGATTATATGCGGATCGTAGAAAGCCCGCCCCACGGCCATGGACGGGGCATGAACCCCTGTATCGATTGCCGCATCTATATGCTCCGGAAGGCAAAGGAAATGATGGCCTCGATCGGCGCGTCCTTTGTCATTACGGGGGAGGTGATCGGCCAGCGGCCTATGTCACAGCGTCGCCAGCAGATCGAACTCATCGAGAAGGAAAGCGGCCTGGCCGGACTGATCCTGCGGCCCTTATCGGCGCAACATTTCCCTCCGACCCTGCCGGAGCAGGAGGGACTCGTGGACCGGGAAAAACTCCTGGCCTTTTCCGGCCGATCCCGGCGGCCTCAGATTGAGTTGGCCGAAGATTTGGGCGTCAAAGACTATCCTTGCCCGGCCGGCGGGTGTCTGCTCACCGATCCGATGATCGCGCAACGTTTGCGTGATCTCTTCGCCCATGTGCCCGATTACGGTTTAAACGATCTGCAATTATTGAAAATCGGCCGCCACTTCCGCCTCCCTTCCGGCTTCAAGGTAATCCTGGGCAGGAATCAAGAGGAAAACGAGAAGCTTGCCCTCCTGGCGGTTCCCGGTAACACCCTCTTATTCCCTGAGGATTTCCGCGGTCCCACCGCCCACGTCAGGGAGGCAGTCGCGGACGCCGCCGCTGCCGAAATCGGGTCGATCATTGCCGGATATTGCCGGGATGAACACGATGTCTATCGGATCAGGAAAAAGGTATACGGAGGCGAGGAAACGTTCTTTGACCTTTCCGAGAAATTACCTCCGGCCCGGCTCGAGGCCTCCCGGCTGGGGTGACTTTAAAACAAGGAGTGAAAGGTGCCGCGATGAAATATGACACTTACGCCTTTATCGTTAAGGACGGTCATTTTGAAAGTCTGCTCTATGCCTTTAATTTTGCCAGTATCGCCGCGGTTTCCAATAAGAAAGTCCGCATCCTTTTTGTCGGTTGGGCGGCCAGCAAGTTGATCAAGGGAAATATGGAGGAGATCGACATCCCCAGCTCCCTCCGGGATCAGAAAAGTGCTTTCATCGAACAACTAAAGAAGCATAAATGTCACAACCTGAGGGAATTGGTGGAATTGGTCAAGGCCTCGGGCGACGTGAAGATTTATATCTGTACCTTAGCGGCGAGCATTTGGGGTGTGACCCGCGAAAATATGATCCCCGAAGTTGATGATATTATCGGTTCTCCCAATTTCCTCCTGAAAGAGGCCAAGGACGCCGAGCAGATACTGACCTTTTAGTGAGTTAGAATTTGCTGCCAAGCAAATTCGTGAACGAACTATCCCGTTTCGCGGGGCAGTGAGTTAGAATTTGCTGCCAAGCAAATTCGTGAACGAACTATCCCGTTCGCGGGGCAGTGAGTTAGAATTTGCTGCCAAGCAAATTCGTGAACGAACTATACCCCTCAAGGGGGTACTGAAAAAAGTCCCGTTTCGCGGGATAGAAAATAAAAAGTTCTTGATAAATATGCTGTGATAAGTTAATCCTTAACGCTTATTTTGCATGGCAGCTACAGTTAAGGAAGTTCAGGAGAGGACGGGTGCTGGAACCGAATTTTACAAAGGGCGAGGGATTGGTGCCCGTGATTGCCCAGGATTGGCAAACCCAGGAGGTGCTGATGCTGGCCTATATGAACCGCGAGTCGTGGTTGCACACATTAGCGACCGGTAAGGCCACCTACTGGAGCAGGTCCAGAAAGTCCCTTTGGTTGAAGGGGGAATCCTCCGGACACGTTCAGCTTGTCAAGGACATTTTCATCGACTGCGACGAGGATACAGTGCTTCTGAAAGTGGAACAGGTAGGGGGGGCCGCCTGCCATACGGGTTATCGGTCCTGTTTTTACCGCCGGATGGTGGAAGGGAAAATAGAAATAAAGGAAGATCGGGTATTCAATCCGGAGGAAGTATATAAATGAGCGTGCTGAAACTTGGCATACCCAAGGGCAGCTTGGAAGCGAATACAGTTGACCTTTTCAAGAGGGCGGGCTGGCGCATCAGCTATGATGAAAGGAGTTATTTTCCCGACATCGACGATGGCGATATTTCCTGCACCCTGGTCCGGGCGCAGGAAATGTCCCGGTACGTGGCCGACGGCACGCTTGATTTGGGACTCACTGGTAAAGATTGGATTATGGAGAATGAATCGGACGTGGTGGTCGTGCAGGATCTGGTTTATTCAAAAGTATCGCCGCGCGAGGCCCGTTGGGTGCTGGTTGTGCAGGAGGACTCGCCCATCCGGTCCCTGGCCGACATGGAAGGAAAAAGGATATCAACGGAATTAGTCAATTTTACGAAGAAATATTTTGCCGAGCGCAATATTAACGTTCATGTGGAATTTTCCTGGGGTGCTACGGAAGCCAAGGTGGTCGAGGGGTTGGTGGATGCCATTGTGGAAGTGACGGAGACGGGAACGACGATTCGGGCCAACAAATTGCGCATCGTTCATGAGCTGATGAAAACCAATACGCAGTTGATCGCCAACCATGCGTCCTGGCGGGAGTCCTGGAAAAGAAAAAAAATTGAGCAAATCAAGGTGCTGTTGAATGGTTCACTCCAGGCTATGGGCAAGGTGGTCCTCAAGATGAATGTTGCCAATGAATACCTGGACAAGGTTAACAACCTGCTTCTTCATACCCCCCATGCTTCTCTGAAGTCGCCTACCATCTCCGCTTTATATGGGGGCAAGGGGTGGGCTGTGGAAACCGTCGTGAACGGCGGCGTGGTACGTGATTTGATTCCGTTGCTTCAGGAAGCCGGAGCGGAAGGCATTATCGAGTACTCCTTGAACAAGGTCATCTAATCAGGAGCAAATATGGGGCGCAACGCAAAGGTAGAGAGGAAAACCGCGGAAACGGAGGTCTCCGTAAGCGTCGGTCTTGATGGTGAGGGGAAGGGCGATATCGCCACATCCATCCCTTTTCTCGATCACATGTTGTCCCTGCTGTCCCGTCATGGCTTCCTCGATCTCACGGTACAGAGTGCCGGGGATACGGAAGTTGACGATCACCATCTGGTTGAGGACCTGGGGATCTGTTTAGGCAAAGCGCTCCGTCAAGCCCTGGGCGGCAAGGAGGGCATTGCCCGCTACGGCGAGGCCACTGTGCCCATGGACGAATGTCTCTGCCGCGTTGCTCTGGACATCTCCGGGCGTCCCTATCTTGTTTACCACGTTGAGTTCGGGACGGGTAAGATCGGCAAATTCGACCCGGCGTTGCTGAAAGAATTTTTCAAGGCTTTTTCCGATCACAGCGGTATGAACCTGCATATTAACCTCTTGTATGGAGCGAATAGCCACCACATGGCTGAGGCGATCTTCAAAGCCCTTGCCCGCGCGCTGAAAATGGCGGTGGCGATCGATGCTAATATCAGGGGCGTTTTATCTACCAAGGGTGCGCTCTGATCTGCTGGTAATGCCGTCATTGCCGCCATGTTCGTTTTCAACCGGGCTTCGGGAAATAATATATGTTTCTTGCACCTTGCCCCGGGCAGGCCATAGGTGTCCGATCCAGGGATGCTAAAGAATGGGGGTGCTGTGAAAAAACGATCTGCCTTATCTCTCTTAAGAAAATACCACCTCGTTGTTTTCTCTTTTCTTTTCCTGCTCTGTTTTGGTTGCCGCAGTGCGCAAGGGGTGTCCACGGGCGAGCCTCCGGGGGGGAAAAGCATTTTATTCCATTTGGCAGTTATGCCGATTACGATAATTAGCCCCGAAGAGCACGATGCAACGATGCTTTCCTGCCCGGTATGCGGGTCGGTATTCCAGGTTGATCGCGCTACGGCATCGGAGGGGGGAATGGTAGTGCAGGACATCGTCCTGGAAACCCTGCGGGGGCAGAAACGCTTTTCCATAACGGCTCCGGAGGAAACCGGGCAGGTTTTCAGACGCCTCACGACAGCCGCGCCGCAGGCGCCGGTCCTGGAGATCATAAAGAAGACGGGGACTGAATTAGGCGTGGATGGCGTCCTGGTCGGTTATGTTTTCCGCTTTCGGGAGCGGAAGGGGAGATGGTACTCTGCCGAGAAACCGGCTTCCGTGGCTTTCGATTTTCATTTGGTAAGGGTGAGAGATGGGGCGATCATCTGGAGAGGCGCTTTTGACCGTGTTCAGGAATCATTGACGGAAAATCTATTTCACCTTACCTTTTATAGAAAATGGGGGATAAAATGGGTGACGGCGCGGGAACTTTCGGAAGAAGGCGTGGCCACGATCATGAAAACTTTTCCCGGTCTTATTAAAGAAGGCGGGATTTTTAGCGATGATTATCATACCGGCGATTGATTTGCGGGACGGCAAGTGCGTACGCCTGGCGCAGGGAGATTTCGGACGAGTCACCGTTTATGCCGATAATCCCGTGGCCGTGGCCTGCAGTTGGCAGGAGCAGGGCGCTGAGCGCCTCCATCTTGTTGATCTTGACGGTTCACTGGCCGGCGTGCCTAAAAACGAAGCCCAGATCAGGGCTATCGTCCAGGAGGTTGACCTGCCTGTTCAGGTTGGCGGTGGCATTAGGAACCGCGCGACCATTGAAGCTTATCTGGCCATGGGCGTTAGGTGGGTGATTTTGGGTACGGCGGCGCTGCGGGATGAATCCTTCGTTCGCACCGCCTGCCGTGCCTACGAAGGCAGGATAATCCTCGGCATCGACGCCAACGACGACAAGGTGGCCGTGCAAGGGTGGACGGAAGAAACCTCCGCCTCGCCGGCGGCTCTCGCCAGAAGGTATGAGAAGGAAGGGTTGGCGGCCGTTATCTATACGGACATTAAAAGAGACGGCATGAGAACCGGTGTCAATATCGAGGGAACCATGGCCCTGGCTCAGGCGGTAAATGTGCCCGTAATTGCATCGGGTGGGGTTGCCGGGGTGGAAGACATTGTCCGGCTCAAAGGCATACAAGAATTCGGTGTGGCCGGGGTAATCATCGGCAAAGCATTGTATTCAGGCGCGCTAACGCTTCAGGAGGCGATCAAAGCGGCCGCCAGTTAACATCATCCCGGTTTTACCGGGGGTAGGAGGTGACCAAATGGGCGATTGCATATTCTGCAGGATTGTCAAAGGTGAAATGCCGAGCCGCCAAGTTTTTGAAGACGACAGGGTGTTGGCATTTGATGATATCAATCCGGCCGCTCCGGTGCATGTTGTCGTCATCCCCAAGGTACACATCCCTACCCTGATCGATGTAAAGGAGGGTGAACAGGAATATCTCCAGGCCATGATGGCGGCGGTGCCCAAGGTGGCCAAGCTGAAAGGGATTGATCAGCGGGGTTTTAGGGTCGTCATAAATTGCAATCAGGAAGGGGGACAGGTTATTTACCACCTCCATTTGCATGTTCTGGGGGGAACGAGGCTGGGGGCCAAGCTGGGCTGAGCTATATTTGACAAATAAATTAGTATAGTTATTTTAGCATCCAGAAGATTGGCGGCAGAGACATTCCTTTCCGGAATAACTTAATTCCACTTAAATCCAAAAGAGGAAGTGTAGTTGAAGGGACACATTCCCGACGATAAAATTGAAGAAATCAAACAGCGGACGGATATTGTCGAGCTTATTTCGGAGTATGTTACCCTGAAAAAGGCGGGAAGAAATTATCTGGGCCTCTGTCCTTTCCACAAGGAAAAAACGCCCTCCTTTACAGTTAGCCGTGATAAACAGATGTTTTATTGTTTTGGCTGTGGAGAAGGAGGGCATGCTTTTACCTTCCTGATGAAGGTAAGCAACATGACTTTTCCCGAGGCGGCCAGACATCTGGCGAAAAAGAAGGGAGTTATTATCCCCGACCCGGCCATGGACGACCGGGAAAAACAGCAATACGGGCTTCGCGAACAAGTTTACCGGCTAAATGAGGCGGCGGCCTCTTTTTTTACGGGCAGTCTTTTTTCCCCCGCGGGCCTGGAAGCCAGAGAGTACTTGAAAAACAGGGGGATAAAAGAAGAAGTTGTCAGGGTTTTTCGCCTGGGTTACGCCGACCAGGGATGGCGGACGCTGAGAAATTATTTGGAGAAGAAAAATATCTCCCTCGCGATGGCTTTGCAGGCGGGCCTCCTGGCTGCCAAGTCGGAAGGCAAGGGCCAGGAGGATTTTTACGATCGTTTTCGCGGTCGCCTGATTTTTCCCATCGAAGATGCGGGTGGCCAGGTGATGGCATTTGGCGGCCGGGTCGTGGGCAGCGGGGAACCAAAATATCTTAATTCCCCGGAAACCCCGGTTTTCAGCAAAGGGAAAAACCTCTATGGTTTGAACAGGGCCAAGGAAGGAATCCGCAAGAGTGGTTACGCCATCCTCGTGGAGGGTTACTTCGACCTCATCTCGCTTTGGAACGCCGGCATAACCAACGCGCTGGCCAGCATGGGTACGGCCCTGACGGCAGAACAGGTTGACCTCATAAGACGTTACACGGGGCAGGTAGCGGTTCTTTTCGATGCCGATGAAGCCGGCAAAAAAGCCTTGCAAAGGAGTATGCCCTTATTTCTGGCGGGTGGTCTGCAGGCCAGAGCGGTTGTCTTGCCTGGTAACAATGATCCTGACGATTATGTGAGGAAGTATGGGCGAGCAAGCCTCGAGAAAATTATCGAAGAGTCGCCTTCCCTCGTCGATTATTATATCGATGTCATTATCGGAAAAAAAGCCACCTTGGAGGAAAATCGGGATGCCGTAAAAGAGGCGCTCATCTTCGCTTCCAGCCTGGGCGATGCAATCGACCGCGATCTTTTCTTAAAAAGAATTTCCGAGAAAGTCGGCATTGACCTGCAGATATTGAGGAAGGAGTACCGCCGGACGGGCAAGGTTCCTGCCGCACCTGCCGCCGGGGTTACAAAGGAAAAGCCTTTCCAGGTTCCCGATAAAGTCGAATTGAGCCTTATTCTGGCCATGCTTCAGCATCGGGCGAGTGTCGATGAAGTGGCAAAAAACGGCGTCCTGGAATGTTTTATCAGTGATGAATTGAAGGGCTTTGGTGAGGCGATGATCGCCATCTGTCGGGAAATGCCTCAGGGCAGTCCCGCGATTTCCTCTTACATGGATAGCCTTGACCAGGGCCCCTTTAAAGAGCTGCTGGTCAAGTCTCTCTTAGAGGGCCAGACGGATGACGAATCGGTCTGGGAGCGTTACACGGCCGACACGATAAAAAGAATAAGAGAAAAGTGGGGCAAAAAAAAGAGTAAAACCCTGCAGGACGAGCTGTCCAGGGCCGAAAAAATGGGCGATGTGGAAAAGCGCGACCGCCTTGGCCAGGAAATACAAAAAGAGATAAACTTGCAAAGAAAAATAAATCACTAAAGGTGTGATGACTTATGACGCTTAAAAAGAATAAACGGGGAGAAACCTACATGGGAAAAGAACCGCAATCGGAAGAATTCAAGAAACTGATTACCCTTGGTGAGGAGAAAGGTTTCCTGACCTATGATGACGTTAACGACCTGTTGCCGGCGGATGTGGTATCTTCCGATCAAATCGACGATATTATTATGCTTTTTGGCGAAAAGAATATTGATATCATCGATACGGACAAAGGGGAAAAACTGATTGTCAAGAAGGCGGTTGACGAAGGCCTGGATAAGGGCGAAGGCGGCCTTGATTTCATTACCGCGGTGGGCAAGACAGGGGACCCCGTCAAGATGTACCTCCATGAGATGGGTTTTGTTTCCCTGCTTACCAGGGAAGGCGAAGTGGAGATTGCGAAAAAAATCGAAGAAGGGGCGCGCGAAGGGCTTGATGCGGTTTTTTCCGTTGAGATTTGCGTCAGAGAAGTGGTGAACATTGGGAAGAGCTTGCGGGATGGGACGCTGCGGATCAAGCATGTGCTGGATAATCTTGAGGATGAAGAAGGTTATGTGGAGGAGGAAAAGCACCGGGAGCGGGTACTAAAGCTCATTGACCGGGTGACGGAACTAAACAGGAAAAACGACGAACTGAAGGGCAAACTTAAAACCGATAGACTCAGCGAGGTGGAAAAAGACCTCATCAAGGATAAGCTGGAGAAAAACAGGAAAAGCATTGTCAACCATTGCCGTAAAGTCAAGTTCAGCAGAAAGCAGATCAATCGGATCGTGGGTATTTTGAAAAACCATGTCCAGGCGGTGGAGAAGCTGGAACATTCCCTGAACCGGTGCAAAAAGGAAACAGGTCTCTCTTTGACGGATTTGGAGAAGATTTGGCAGCGTTTGAAGAACGAACCGCGCAAAGAAAACAAGATTGCCGCTGCCCACGGCGTCTCCCTGGCAAAGCTTAAAGAAAGTCAAGTCACTGTCAAGAACGTCGAGCGCAAACTGAAAGACATAAAGAAAGAGACCGGGTTGTCGTCGGCCGCTCTGAAAAAAGTGGTGGCCACGATCGAACGGGGTGAAGAAAAGGCGGAAACGGCCAAGAGAAAACTGGTGGAAGCCAACCTGCGCCTTGTGGTCAGCATTGCCAAGAAATATACCAATCGGGGTTTGCAGTTTCTCGATTTGATCCAGGAAGGGAACATCGGCCTCATGAAGGCGGTGGACAAATTTGAATATCAGCGCGGCTATAAGTTTTCCACCTATGCCACCTGGTGGATCAGGCAGGCCATTACGCGGGCCATCGCCGATCAGGCGCGGACCATCCGGATCCCCGTACACATGATTGAAACCATCAATAAGCTGATCCGTATCTCTCGCTATTTGATTCAGGAACTGGGTAGAGAACCCACCCCGGAGGAAATTGCCATCAAGATGGAATATCCTTTAGAGAAGGTGCGGAAGGTTTTGAAGATTGCCAAGGAGCCGATATCGCTCGAAACGCCGATCGGGGAGGAAGAGGATAGCCATCTGGGCGATTTTATCGAGGACAAGAAAATTATGTCTCCCTCCGAGGCCACCATCAACATGGATTTGGCTGAACAAACGAGAAAGATCCTGGCCACCCTTACGCCCCGTGAGGAAAAAGTGCTCCGCATGCGCTTCGGCATTAGCGAGAGATGCGATATCGTCCCTGAAGAACCCGGGGAAATGACGGACATGGTGAGAAACAGACAGCTGGAAGCAAACGCTATGCGGAAGTTGAGGAATCCGTCACGTCGAAAGATCTCCAAGCCTTTGGAGCAAATAAAGTATTGACAAGAACTTGCAAGAATGGATATAAGCCCGCTTGACGAAAATGATTTCACTGGAATTATTCCTCCGTCCCGGGACGGGGCTAATTGGAAACGGCAGGGCGGGAATATTTTTTGGGATTGCGGGCCCATAGCTCAGCTGGAAGAGCTACCGGCTCATAACCGGTTGGTCCCTGGTTCGAATCCAGGTGGGCCCATTATGATGATAGAGATTGGAGGACGGGCTTCTGCATGGGAAAAAATGTTTTGATGTTGTTATTTTTTTGGTCCGGCGGGACGACGGGAAAGCGGACCGAATGCGGATATAAAGGCCGAGCCTTTCTTTAAAAATGCACCAACTGTTGGTGCATTTTTTTTATTTTAACCATTGGAAAGGGGAAGGATATTTGAAAAAACAGTTAGCGCAGCTGATTGAACTGCAAAAGGTAGAGTTAGAGATAAACAAGGCGAATCTAAAGTGCCAAAACTTGCCAAAGGAGATAGAAAAGTTAGAAGAGGCATTTGCCGCTTTTCAAAGCGAGGTTGAGGGAAACAGGGCTGCGTTTGAAGATGTCCGGAAAGCGCATCGCGAAAAAGAGGAAAAGCTGAAAGCCAGCCAGGAAGCGCTGAAGCGGACCAAGACACGTCTGAGCGAGGTGAAAACGAACAAGGAATATCAGTCCGTCCTGAAAGAGATCGAGACGGCCGAGTCCAAAAGCGGAGAAGCGGAGGATCAAATCATCCTGCTTTTGGAGGCCGTCGATGCCGCTAAAGAAAGCTTGAAGATCAAAGAAAAAGAACTGGAATCCTTCAAGCAAAGCTATGAAGATAAAAAGAAGAAACTAGAGGCGGAGCTTTCCTCTCTGGATGGTGTCTTGGCATCATGCCGGCAGAAAAGTAAGGCCCTAAAAGGCCATCTGACCGCCGACTTGCTGAAACGATATGAGGCCATTAAGAAGTTGCACAATAATCATCCCGTGGCGGCGGTGTGGAAAGAGGTTTGTGAAGGTTGCCATATGAACATTCCGCCGCAACTTTATATCGAATTGCAAAAAGCGGAAGAGCTGCATGTCTGTCCGAATTGTAATCGCGTGATTTACTGGTATGATCAAAATAAGGAGAAGATTTAGGATAGTTACAGAAAATCGTGGAGTAGGCGCCGGAGTAGAACAGATGATCGCCGGTCCGCGCGGGGACATGATATAGGATTGCGTAGCAATCCGTTTCGTGTCCCCGGAAGGTGGATTGGAGGAAAGTCCGAGCTCCGCAGGGCAGGATGGTCGCTAACGGCGACTGGGGGCGACCCTAAGGAAAGTGCCACAGAAAATTACCGCCCCGGCTTGCCGGGGTAAGGGTGAAAAGGCGAGGTAAGAGCTCACCGTTTCCCGGGTGACCGGGGAAGCCAGGTAAACCCCATCCGGAGCAAGACCAAATAGGAGAACATTAAGGGCGGCCCGTCCGACGTTCTCGGGTAGTGTCGCTTGAGGCAGCAGGCAACTGTTGTCCCAGAGGAATGATCATCAGCGCCTGCCGGGCAACCGGAGGCGTTACAGAACTCGGCTTATGAGCTGCTCCGACGCCTCTTTCACGCCCCTTTTTTTATCGTGAGCCTTACGCTTTCATTTAGCATGTGATGACCCCTCTTACCTATTATCTATTATGAAGATTCAGTCGGTTCGTTTCTTGAAGAGCTGTGTGGCACCCCAAGACTATCCTATTCTTAACCTGCCGGAGATAGCCTTTGCGGGTAAATCAAATGTGGGCAAGTCCTCCTTGATCAACGCCCTGACCGGCAGGAAAGGGCTTGCTAAAACCAGCCAACTGCCGGGATGTACGCAACTGATCAATTTTTTTATCATTAATGAAAAATTTTCCCTCGTGGATTTGCCCGGTTACGGTTTCGCGAAGGCCCCCCTAACGGTAAAAAAGCAATGGGGGCCCATGGTGGCGACCTATCTCAAAGAAAGACAAGCCCTGCGTTTGGTGCTTTTGCTGCTCGATATCAGGCGGGACGGCGATGCCAAGGATCGTGACTTGCTTAACTGGCTGCAGTACTTTCAGCTTCCTTACCTGATCGTCTTTACCAAGGTTGACAAACTGTCCAGGCAGCAGGTGCTGCTGCGCAGCCGGTCTATCCTGGCATCCTTCGGGCAGTCACCCGATTCCGTGGTACTTTTCTCCGCGCGGACAGGCCAAGGCCGGCTTGAATTGTGGGCGGGAATAGAAAAACACATCGGGGGGTAACAAAGCTTAAGGGATTTATTCCTTGACAAACCTCTAAACCCACCATTATAACATTGCAATACTTAAAGGATATAGGGTTAGGTTGGTATGAAAATTCCACGTATGGGGTTGGCGTTGGTCGTTCTCCTGCTTGCGGGCATGCTTATCATGACCAGCTTTCTGGTCCGCTATGAGGCGAGGAATAAGAAAAATGCCTTGCAGGACAAGGGCACATACACGGTCAGTCTCATGGCGCTCTACCACCTCCAGGATTTCAAAGCGGATCACCGCGAATTAATGATGCGGACCATCAGCGAAAATATATCAGGAGAAGGGTTCCTTTACCTCTTTGTCCAGGATCAGCAGGGGAAAGATGTTTTTTCCCTGGCCTCCGGCGACATCGCGTCCCGGGTCCCGCCTATGGTTATAAACACCTCTCTTGCCAATTCGGCGCTGACAACACAGCAATACAAGCTGCTCGGCATGGACACCGATGTATATGAGTTCTCCAAGCCGATCTTCGAAGGGAGCAGGAAAGTGGGAACGATCCGCCTCGGATTGCAACTTTCTCCCTTGTCCCTCTTTTCCCGAGAGCGGATGACCCTCGTCGCTTTGATGGCCTACTTTGTCATTGCGGCTCTTATCCTCGGATATTACGGCATTCTCCGACAGTTGAAACCGCTTCGCAACATCAACAAAAGTTTACCGGAAGATCAAAATCTGACCGCCGCTTCTCCCAGGGAAGCTGGAGACAGTGATTTGAAGATGGTCATCGATGACATGGAAACGTCATTTCGCGCGGTCCTCACACAGATTCACCGTCTCAAAGAAGAGAATCTCGCCCTTGTCTCGCGCCTTGGGTTGACTACCTTCGATAGGAGGCATATTGCCAGTATCCTCGATGCTATTTCTTTTGGCATCATTGTCACGGACGCCCAGGAAAATATCGTCTACATCAACCAATACATGCTCAATCTGATTTGCAAGAAGAGAGAAGATGTCCTCGACCGTCCTCTGGCCACCGTCATCGAGAATCCGGAAATCCTCTCCTATACCGCCCAACAGGACAATATCTTGCGGACGAAAGCCCTGAAACCCGTAGAGATTGATCTTCCCGAACTGTCGCCGGGAGAAAGTTTTCAGGTTGTCCTCAACTACCTGACTGACAGCGGTCATGAACTGACCGGTAAAATGATCGCTATCCGCAACATCAGCGCCGCCAAGAGGGCCGAGGAGTCTCAACAGGAGTTCATTGCCCATGTGGCCCATGAACTGCTTACGCCTCTGACCAATATTAAATCCTACAGCGAGATGCTGATGGACGGCGAAGTGTCCGACCGGGAGATGCAACGGGAATTCTATAATACCATCAATGCCGAAACCAGCCGCCTGTCCCGTCTCATCCAGACCTTGCTGAATATTTCAAAGATAGAGATGGGAAGCCTGACCATCAATAAGAGCCTGGTGAGGACAGACTGGTTTCTCGAAGGTTGCCTGGCGTCAATTGAGGCCACCGCCAGGGACAAACACCTGACGATTGAAAAACGCATGCCCGATAACTTCCCATCGCTGTTTGCCGACAAGGAATTGCTCCAGGGGGCCATCATCAACATTCTCGGTAATGCCCTGAAGTACACCCCGGAACAGGGCAAGATCACCTTTGCCATTTCCGATCAGGATGATGCGGCAACCTTTGAGGTAATCGACACAGGATACGGGATTGACAAGGAGGACCTTCCTCATGTCTTCGAAAAATTTTATCGTTCCAGCAATAAGGAGATCACCGATCAGATGGGCAGCGGTCTGGGGCTCGCAATTACCGCCGAAATCGTTCGTCTGCATGGGGGGCACATCGATATGCAAAGCGAGTTGGGGGTCGGTACCCACGTGACCATCCGGATCCCCAAGGAGGAACATTATCTTGGACAGACATAAGAGAATTCTGGTCGTTGATGATGAGGCTCCCATCCGCCGGGTTTTGGAACTGAAATTAAAAAATGGCGGTTATGATGTTTTCTTGGCCGGGGACGGCGAGGCTGCTCTCCGGATCATCGAGAGCGAAAAGCCCGATGCCGTGATCACGGATATCAACATGCCCAGGATGGACGGCAAACAACTATGCGAGGCGACCAACCACCTGAAAATCGCGCGGACATTTCTTACCATCATTATGACGGCGAGGATTATCCCTGATGAGGAAATCTGGATAACGGCGATGCAGGACACGGTATTTATGGAGAAACCTTTTAGTCCGAGCTCCATTCTGGAGTGTATCGACCAGTATTTCGGCGTGAAGAGATGATGGATATCCTCCAGTATCAGGATTTCCTTAAAAGTCTCTCCGATATCAGCAACTGGCAATTCGAGGTCTGGGATGGCCGGGGTCCGGTATTTGCCACCGCCTCCGGCGGCCCTCCGGCCGCCGAACGTGAGACCCTCGCTTCCACCATCGTGACGGGTAATGGATTACAGAAACACCCGGAAAGGCCGATGTTTCTCGTCGGCATGCCCCTCCGGAACGAGGGAGTGCCTGTAGGAGCGCTGCTCGCCTGGAATAAAGGCCCCCCGAACGGAAAGGCCGCGGACCCCCTGGCGATGGAGCCATTTCTCCTGCGCCTGACGGAAGTTCTGCAGGGTGGGTGGGCCACCAGGACCGAACTGGATAAAATCACCACGGAACTGAGCCAGAGCTACGAAGACATCTATCTTTACGGCCGCCTTGCCAGCTTGATCAAGACCATGCATTTTTCTGTCGGTGTGCTCGGTGATCTCATAGCGGAAATTTGTGACACCCTGCATGCCGATCTGGTCTTCGTAACCCTCGACAGGGATAAGCAGATCATTATAAAGCATAATCCGCTCTTCAACCGGATGTCTGATAAGGCCGACTTTGCCAAACGTCTGATTGCCGTGGTTCCTGCGGACTTGCCGTCGCTTAAAGAGCGTTACATTATCGTCAACGATTCCCGTTTGTCTCCCGGCTACCGGGAACTGCACGCCGATCCATATCGGGCGCTCCTGGTCATGATCCAGGACGGTAAAAAATTCTATGGGTGGATTGGCGTCGTTTCCTTCGATGTGAGTCAGATTTTCCGGCGCAGCCAGCTGCGCCTTATCATCTCCATTGCCGAGCAGGTAAACGTTGTCATTACCAATACCGATCTCTACAATGAGCTGGAACGGTTCATTGTAGACATGGTGAAGTCCCTGGTCCAGGCCATCGAGGCCAAAGACACCTATACCCGCGGCCATTCGGAGCGCGTCGGTCGTTACTGCATGCTTCTGGCGGAAAAGATGGCGCTCGATAAAGATCAGCAGGCTAATCTGCAATGGGCGGCTATGCTCCATGATGTGGGCAAGATCGGCATTGCTGAGACGATTCTTAATAAACCGGGCCCCCTGACAGAGGATGAATATGAGCAAATCAAAAGCCATCCGACCAAGGGACATGCCATCTTGGCGCCCCTCGAGCCTCTGACGGGCGCGCTGCCGGGTATTTTGCACCACCACGAACACTATGACGGTAAGGGGTACCCCGATGGGCTCAAGGGGGAGGAAATACCGCTTTTAGGACGTATCATCGCCGTGCCGGACACCTTTGACGCCATCAATTCGAGCCGGGCGTACCGGCAGGTAAGCTCTGTCCAGAAGGCCGTCGACATCCTGAAATCCGCGGCGGGCAGCCAGCTCGATGCGCGCATCGTGGAGATATTTACCGAGATAATCACCAGCGAGGCAGATCTCCGGGAAGAGGAAGTAAAGGGGGAAGGACTATAGTGAAGACTTCCAGTATGAAATTGGGCCGCCATACCGTTATCACCCTGAAGGAGCCTATCAATCACCAGAACTGCAAGGAACTTGAAGTCCCTGTCCTGGATGCGCTCGAGAAGAGTCACCTTCCTATTATCCTGGAGTTCACGGAAGTCAGCTATCTGGACAGCGCCGCGCTGGAAATGCTGTTACGGCTGCAGGATACCATCAAAAAACGGGGAAGTCTGGTCAAACTCGTTAACCTGAATACGCTCTGCCGGGACATCATGATTGTTACCCGGCTGCTCAACCAATTTAATGTTTTTTCAAGCGTACAGGAAGCCGTCAAGGAGCTTTCATGAAAGGATATCGCGTTCCGGTCCGCAAGAAACTCGGCGAAATCCTGCTCAATAAAGGACGGATCAGCCAAGAAAAACTTAGCAGTCTGCTTCAACTTCAGAAGCAGAGCGGGAAGCCGCTTGGGCAGCTTGTTGTTGAACATCAAATCGTGACCCGGGAGGAACTGAATCAGTTCCTGGGAGACCAACTCGGTATCCCTCACGTCTGGCTCCGCAAGGGAATGGTTGATCCACGCATCGTACACATGCTCCCCAAGGATGTAGCTCTTCAGTATCAGGTAATTCCCATGTTCTGTGTGGACGGTAAGCTGACCCTGGCCACGGCTGATCCCTCATCGCCTTTTATCTTTAAAGAGGTGTCCCGGATCACCAATATGGAAATACAGCCCGTTGTTTGCCGTACCAAGGACATCCTTGAAATGGTTAATGAATGTTACCAGGAAGAGCTGGATATGGGCGAGGTCATGGCCAACCTTGACACGATGGGTATCGAGGTCATGCAGGCCAGTCCGGAAAAAGCCATCAGTGAAATTGCCGAGATGGCGGGGGGCAGCCCGGTTATAAACCTGACCAATCTTATTCTGCTCAAGGCGATCCGGGAACGGGCCAGCGACATCCATCTCGAACCCCAGGACGGAGCTTTCCGCGTCCGGGCCAGAGTTGACGGACTTCTTTACGAACTCATGTCGCCCCCGATCGAACTGCACCCGGCGGTAGTTTCCCGGCTGAAGGTCATGGCAAATCTGGATATTGCCGAACGCCGGATTCCGCAGGATGGCCGCATACAGGTCCAGGTGGATGGCGGCATCGTGGACCTTCGCTTTTCTTCCCTGCCTACCATCCACGGCGAGAAGATCGTGCTCAGGATCCTTGACCAGCGCCAATCGATCCTGGACCTCAATCAGTTGGGTTTCAACCCCGATGTTCTCACCCTGTTCAAGACCTTGCTCAAGCGGCCCTATGGCCTGATCCTGGTCTGTGGCCCCACGGGCAGCGGGAAGACTACAACCCTGTACTCGGCCATCACCATGCTCAATGTCCTGGAAAAGAATATTATCACTATCGAAGATCCCGTGGAATACCAGCTCAAAGGCATTAACCAGAATCAGGTCAAGGAATCCATCGGGCTGAACTTTGCCCGGTTTCTGAAACATTCCCTGCGGCAGGACCCGGATATCATCATGGTGGGTGAGATCCGGGACCGGGAAACGGCGGAGATCGCCATTCAGGCCTCACTGACGGGGCATTTGGTCCTGTCCACCCTGCATACCAACGACAGTGCCAGCGCCATCACCCGCCTGCTGGAAATGGGGATCGCGCCCTACCTGATTTCCTCTGCCCTGCTCGCGCCTCTGGCCCAGCGCCTCGTAAGGACGGTCTGTTCCGCCTGCAAAACGACCTACTATGCTCCGCGCCACGTCCTTAAAGAGCTGGGCCTGGATGAATCCCGGACGGTTTCCCTCGTCAAAGGGCGCGGTTGTTCCGTCTGCCTGGATTCGGGTTTCAAGGGGCGGACCGCCGTCCACGAGATCCTGGAAATGGATGACAGCCTGCGCGCCCTGATCCTGACCAACCCCACGATCGACGCTCTACAGCGGCACCTGCGGGCCCAGGGACACAAGACACTCAGGGATGCGGGTATGGCAAAGGTCCTGGCGGGTCTGACCACCATTGAGGAGATTACGCGGGCCACGACGCTGGAAAGTGAATAAAGTGCTGAGGACTGAGGACTGAGTGTTAAGTTTTAATCTCCCCTAACCCCTCTTTGCCAAAGAGGGGAATAATAAAGTCCCCCTTTGTAAAGGGGGATTCAGGGGGATTTAAGGAGTTAGGTGAGACACAACCTATGGCCATTAGTATACGCCAACTAAAGACCGGGGCCGATGCCGGAAAAGCGGCGGCTGTCCCGCGGGATGTCCGGGCTCTTCCCTTCCGCTTCCTCCTTTCCCGGAGCCGGGCGGTCAAATCATCGGAACAGGTCTTTTTCTTCTCCCAACTCTCGCTGATGCTCGAGATCGGTACCTCTCTCACCGGCGGACTGCGGGCCCTGGCAGACCAAAGCCGGAATCCTGCTTTCAAAGAAGTTATCCTCGCCATGCTCAAGGATCTCCAGGAGGGTCGGCAGCTCTCTGATGCCATGATGCGCTATCCTCACGTCTTCAACCGGGTCTACGTTAGTCTCGCCAAGGCGGGTGAGGCGGGGGGCTTTCTGAAAAGCAGCCTGGACAACATCGTGGTCATGATCGAACGGCGTCAGGCACTGATTACCCAACTGCGAACCACGATGACCTATCCCCTTATCCTCTGCGTGATGGCCCTGGCCGTGGTGATCTTCGTCCTCGTCGGCATCCTCCCCAAGTTCATGGTGCTCTTTGCCGGCAAGGAGAAACTTCTTCCCCCCACAACGCGATTTCTGATGGCCCTCAGCGTCTCGCTCCGGGGCTACTGGTGGGCCCACCTGACCGGCCTGGCCACACTGATTTTTCTCGGTGCGGCCTTTTTTCGAAGTCCTTCCGGTCAGGCCTTGAAAGACCGTTTTCTCGTCAGCACCCCGCTGATAGCCCCCACGTTCAACAAGATCCTCACGTGCCAGTTGCTGCGGACGCTCGGCAATCTCATGGAAAGCAAGGTGCCGCTGATTGAGGCCCTCGATATCACCAGGACCACCTTTACCAACAGGCACTTTGCCGCCTTCGTGGATGAGATCCGGGAACATGTCCACGGCGGAGGGACGCTCTCCCGTGTTTTTAGCCGCAATCCCTATGTCATGGAGACAGTCAAGCAGATGGTGGCAACGGGCGAAGAAGTCGGTAAGCTGCCCAAAGTAATGTTGCGCCTAGCGGAATTTTATGATACGGAAATCCAAAGTGATTTGAAGATTATCAGTTCACTTGTAGAACCGGCTGCCCTGGTTATCATCGGCGCGGTGGTAGGACTGCTCGTGTCCTCCGTGATCCTGCCCATATTCAGGATCGCCGGTACGGCTCAATAGGGGCATTTAGTAAGTTAGAAATTGTTGGCCCCGGGAAAAAATATTTACGTTAACGCACTTATACCCCCCAAGGGGGAACTGAAGAAAGCCCCGTTTATCGGGACCGGTCCTTGGTGCGCAGATCGAAAATGCATAAAACAGGAGGGAAATCAAATGAATGCAACTTGTCAGAAAAGGATCCGCACAGTAAAAAGCAGGGATGGCTTTACGCTGATCGAGATGCTGATCGTGATCATCATCCTGGGAATCCTGGCCATGGTCATCATCCCGCAGGTTACGGTTTCTACGGAAGATGCCAAGGTAAGCACGCTGAAGACGAACCTCACGGGGATCAGGAGCGCCATCGAGCTGTATTATGCCCAGCATAACATGACTTATCCCGGTACTGTATTAGAGACGGACGGTGTAACGGCTACAACTGCCTTAACGGCAGAGCAAGCCTTCACGAAGCAGCTTACGCAGTTCACAGATGCTAAGGGAATAGTTTCAGGAACGAAGACTGCAACCGCCATATACGGTCCCTATATTAAAGGAGGTGCTCTGGCAGGGAACCCATTCGTGACTGATCCGGCTTTGGCTATTCAAGTGGCTATAGCGCTCACTACCGATGTCACGACTGCCAGAGCTGTAATTGTCGGTGGAAAAGGATGGGCGTATTGGCCTCCTGTCGGCATCTTTTTCGCCAATGACGCCGCGGCACATCTTTCCTACTGAGGCAATGCCTTTTGGGGCATGAGGATTTGTGAATATTTGGGGAAGAGGATCGCGTGGCTTTACCCTCCTGGACAGTCTTATCGTAATCGCGATCATCGGGATTATCGGGATGATTGCCATCCCCCAGTTCCAGGGCATGATCCAGGAAACCCGCCTGAACGAGGCAACCGCGGAGCTCGTTTCGGGTTTGCAGTATGCCGGGAACCTGGCGGTTCGTTACCGGCGCCCCTTCAGTTTTCAGGCCAATGCCGCCGGCCACTGGTTTAAGATCTATGACAACCGCTACGCCTCTGATGCCAACCCCCATGCCGCCGATGATCCGCCGGTGACCGCTTATGGCGTGGTCTTGAACCCCATCGACAAGAGCTGGTACCTCCGGGACTTTGACGAAATGGAAAACTACCGGGCGGTGACCTTCACCGACAACAACCAGGTTCCTATCGTTTTTTACCCCGACGGCCATTCCAGCGATTCGAATACCACGGTTACCCTAAGCCTGGGCGGCAGCCAGAGGGCGATCACGGTAGATGGGGCGACGGGACGGATCAGTGTCCAGTGAAAAAGACGAAAATCTTCCCTAACCCCTCTTTTCCAAAGAGGGGAATTTCTTCCCCCTTCAAATCGTTTCCCACCTTTAGCAAAGGGGAAACTATAATTTCCCCCCTTTGCAAAGGGGGGTGCGGGGGGATTTGAGGTGAAAATTCAAGTGAAACGGCCGTATCTTCCCGCACATCATATTTCCGGTAGCCAGCGGGGGTTTACAATCTTCGAAATAGTCCTGGCCCTCCTGATCCTGGCCATCGCCATTGTCCCCATGATGACTGCCTTTGCCCCCGCCTTCCTCGCCAGCGGCCAGGGAGAAGAGCAGGCGGTCCTGACCGGCCAGGCCCGGCAGACCATGAACCGGCTCACGGACCTTGATTTCCTGAAGCTCGATACCAACCAGGGCAATCCTGCTGATCTTGTTGCCCTCTTCGGCAGCCAGGCAGAGGCGGATAAGGAGAACTTTGATTACCTGGGTATGACTTACATGCCCATTGTTGCCATCACGGACGCAAGCAGCGGCGCGGGCAGCCTTCTGGAACTCACGGTTACCCTCAATAATGTTACCCTGCAAACGCTCAAGGCTGCCCGTTAGGGAATTTACCCCAAGGAAAGGAAATTTCCCCCTTTTAGTGATGGTGAGGAAACTATAATTTTCCCCCCTTTGGCAAAGGGGGAACTATAATTTCCCCCCTTTGTAAAGGGGGGTGAGGGGGGATTTGAGAAGATGCTATATTACAACAAGAATCTCAAACAGTTTTCCAGAGAACTGAGAAAAAACATGACCGATGCGGAAAATGTTCTCTGGTCAAGAATAAGGGGTAAGCAAATTAAAAGCTGCCAATTTTACCGGCAGAAGATCATCGGCAATTATATAGCTGATTTTTACTCCCCAAAAGCGAAGCTGGTAATTGAGCTTGATGGTGGGCAACATTATAATAGGGAAGGCCAGGAAAAGGATGCGCAAAGGGATACTTATATGGTAGGCATCGGGCTAAAGGTACTGAGATTCTCAGACAGGGATGTTTTTGATAATCTCGATGTAATTCTTCAGGAGATATGGGATCAGATATGATTTTTAAAATCTCCCCCAACCCCTCTTTTCCAAAGAGGGGGAACACTCCCAATGCTCCACCTTTAGTGGAGGTGAGGAAACTATAATTTACCCCCTTTGCGAAGAGGGGGAACCCTCCCAATTCTCCACCTTTAGTGGAGGAGAGGAAGCTATAATTCCCCTTTGCAAGGTGAACCAATAATTTCCCTCCTTTGTAAAGGGGGGTGAACACTCCCAATTCTCCACCTTAAGTGAAGGAGAGGAAACGATAATTTCCCCCCCTTTAGCAAAGGGGAAACAATAATCCCCCCCCTTTATAAAGGGGGGTGAGGGGGGATTTGAAATTCTTATGAACATCAAGTTGAATAAATCAGGCTTCACACTGATCGAACTCCTTATCGCCATCGCCCTCATGGCCCTGATCCTGGGGACGCTCGATCAAATAGCGGCCCGCGTCCTTTCGACCTATTCTACCGTGCAGGCAAGCCAGGACCTCGTTCCCCAGGCCCGGTACGCCCTGGAACGGATGGTAACGTTGGTTCAGGAAAGCGATCAGATTCAAACGCCCCCTACAACAGATCCCACGGAAGTACTGGCGGTAAGCGAGCGCCTCAGCGATCAGCATGCCAATGCAACCCGTGTCTATACCGCTGCCGGCGACGGACTCCCCGATGCCGATACGGATGCGAACGGTCTGGTCAACGAGAGCGGATCGGATCCTGCGGAGTTCATTACCTTCGATCTCGACAAGACCGATGCAACCAACTGGAAGCTGATGGAGCAGATGCCCAACTACGGGACCATCTCGACAAGCGACTTTAAGGCCAAGGTCGTCATCTGCGAACACGTCCAGGCCTTTTCCTGCATGCGCGTCTCCCCGGGCATCGTGGCCATTACCCTGACGCTGCAACAAGGAAGCAAGGCGGTCACCCTGCGGACGACCGCCAAGGCGAGGTGGATTGATTAGTGTCTAACCCTCCATGCCCGTCACGGGCGCAAAGAAGCATAAAAATCCCCCCATCCCCCCTTTGTCAAAGGGAGGTAAGGGGGGATTTTTATGCAAAGGCAAGGAAAGAAAAAGGATTCATTCTGGTGATTGTGCTTTTTCTGCTGCTTCTCCTGGCCGCGACGGCCATGTCCCTGAATTATAAAACGGGCCTGCAGACCAGGATGGCCGTTAACCGGACCCTTGACGCGCAGACCTACCTAGATCAGTTGGCCGTCATCGAACGGTCCTTGTGGGAATTGATGGGAGATCCCTCCTGGCGCGTCCCGGCGGGCGAAAATTACGCCTATCAGGGTAGAACGTACAGCCGGAAGGTGTTTGGTCCAGATACAGCCACCTATCCCGCTCTTTCTTCGTACCAGGATGCCGTCATCATCGCCGTCCAGTCGCCGAATTCATCCATAAGGGTGAGTAAAACTTTCCGGTACAACATCGACACGCCTTTTTTGATCAGGAAGCCAAGACAGGTCGGCCTTGACAGCGCCGGCAATATCTTTTTTGCCGATTACGACAACCACTCCATCTGGAAGATCGATGTCATGGCCGGCGCCATCCTCCGGATAGCAGGCAGAGGCCCGAGCGGATTCAGCGGCGACGGCGGACCGGCGATCCAGGCCCAGCTCAATTCACCCTGTGGTGTCTGTGTCGATGCCTTGGGGAATGTCTACATTGCCGATACGAATAATCATCGGATCAGAAAATTTACGGTAGGCGGTAACATCAGCACGGTGGCGGGAACGGGAACCGGAGGGTACAACGGGGAGGGATTGGCGGCGGCCGCCCAGATCAATTCACCGTCGGGCGTTGCCGTTGACGCTTCCGGAAACATCTATATTGCCGATACGAACAACCACCGGATCAGAAAATTTACGGTAGGCGGCAACATCAGCACGGTGGCGGGAACGGGAAGCGCCGGCTCTGCGGGGGATGGCGGGCAGGCGACCGCCGCCCAGCTCAATTCGCCGTCGGGCGTTGCCGTTGACATTTCCGGAAACATCTATATTGCCGACACGAATAATCAGCGAATCAGAAAATTTACGGTAGGCGGCACAATCAGCACGGTTGCCGGGACGGGAACCGCCGGTTATTCGGGTGAGGGAGTGGCAACGTCGGCCCAGATCAATTCACCGTCGGGCGTTGCCGTTGACGCTTCCGGAAATATCTATATTGCCGACACGAATAATCAGCGGATCAGAAAATTTACGGTAGGCGGCAACATCAGCACGGTGGCGGGAACGGGAACAGCCGGTTATTCGGGTGACGGAGGGATGGCAACGTCGGCCCTGATCGATACACCAAGAGGCCTGGCCGTAAAAAGCACCGGCGAGGTGATTATCGCCGATACCGGCAACAGTTGTCTCCGGCAGGTCGCAGCGGCGATTATCTCCACATTGCCCATGACGGCAGGTCCCGGGCTGACCTCCCCCCAGGGGGTAGCCACATACTACGATACCGCCCAAAAGAAGCTGTTTCTCTATATCGCCGACCAGGGAAATCACCGGATACGGAAGCTGGATTTGGCGACTAACGCCATCGTCACCGTCGCTGGCACCGGCACCGCCACCGTACCGCCAGGGCCTCCAGTCGACAACATCCTGGCGGCAAATACCACGCTGAATTCGCCGGCAGCTGTTGCCCTTGACGCCTCGGGAAACCTTTATATCGCCGATACGGGAAACAACCTGATTCGCAAAGTGACGGCGGCCACAGGCATTATTACTACCATTGCCGGAGGTGGCAGCGGTACTGGCGAGGGGAACCGCGATCCTTCCAAAGTGCAGCTTTCGTCTCCTTCCGGCGTCTTCGCAGATACGCAAGGAAACATCTATATTGCTGATACGGGAAATAACAAGATCCGAAAGGTAACTGCGGGGAACATTGACACTATTGTTGACAATTCCGGGAACGGAGGATTTTCAGGAGACGGCGGTTTGGCACCTTCTGCAAGAATCTCTTTACCGACAGGGGTTTTCGTTGATTCACTGAACAACGTCTATATCGCCGATAGGGGGAACCACTGCATCAGAAAAGTGAATGCGAGTAACAATGTGATAAATACAGTTGCAGGTATCGGCACCAACCAAGGTTATTCCGGAGACGGGGGAGCCGCAACGGCGGCAAGGCTCATAAGCCCCAATCGTGTTTCCGTGGATCCGGCGGGAAACATCTATATTGCCGACACAGGGAACCACGCCTTAAGGATGGTGAATCATGCCACCATTCCCACCATCAGCACCATTGCCGGTACCGGAACGAGCGGCTATAACGGAGACATGCAGCCGGCAGTGCAGGCAAGACTATGGTCTCCCGGCGGCGTCACCCTGGGGTTGACCAAGGCCGGCGGCCGCATCTACATAGGCGATGCCGGGAACAATCGGGTAAGGGTGTTATTCCTGAAGACGGAGCCGCAGGTGTACGGGCCGTAATGTGACGGTAAGTGGTGGAGGGTGAACACCACCAATTTTCCCCCTTTAGAAAAAAGGGGATGATGGGGGAACACCGCCAATTCTCCCCCTTTAGAAAAAAGGGGATGAGGGGGAACACCGCCAATTCTCCCCCTTTAGAAAAGGGGGATGCAGGGGGATTTGAAACAGGATTTGAAGCGTTCGACCGGACAAAATCTCCCCTAGCCCCTCTTTGCCAAAGAGGGGCTTTCGTAGTGCCCTAGTCTTCTCCTTTGAGGACTGTCAGGCTGGCAGATTCCTCTGCTCCCATAACCTCAAAAACCTCCATTTCGCCTTCCTGCGCACCCAGGGAACGGACTCCCAGAGAACGGGTCCGGATAAACCGCTCTACTTGCTGCTGGGTGGCTTTGCTGATGAGGATCGAATTCGGTTTTTCGTGGGTAATCTCCTGAAGGCGGAAAGTGTCGTTGACCACATCGCCGATGACCGTGTATTCCATTTTCCTGTCAAAACCGATGTTCCCGACGATGGCCTCGCCCGTATGAATGCTGATGCCGATGTTCAGCGGAATTCCGTAGCTTTGCCGCGCGAAATGATCGACAGGGGCGAGGTCTTTCAGCATATTTATGGCAGCCAAAGTGGCATCGAGGGCGGGATTATCCCTGGCCGTGGGAGCGCCGAAAATTGCCAGGATGCCGTCGCCAAGATATTTGTCCAGAATACCTCCGTGCCTCAGGATGACATTGCCCATGGCCAGGAAAAAATGATTCAGGATCGAGACAACGTCCTCCGCCGGGAGGGTCTTGGATATCCGGGAATAGCCGCGAATATCGGCGTTTAGCAGGGTCAGCAGCCGTTTTTCCCCGAGGGGAATCGCGTCTCGTTCACCACGCTCGAGGATTTCGTTTACCACCGCTGCGGGCACATACTTTTGAAAGATATTCCTGATGACCCGTTCCATTTTGGCCATTTTTAGAGATTCGGCATAAAGCCTTGAATTGTCGAGGGCTATTCCCGTAGATGCGGCCACGTACTTGAGAAGTTCCATCTCACTCCGCCGGAATATTTCCCGCAGGTCAAAGGATACAAGCCCCAGCCACCCGAAAGAGGTCTCGCTGCTTGCTATCCGTACCGCGAGAAACCGAAACGGGTCGGCGCATAGTTCTTGATAAACGGGATTCTGACGGGAGTCATTGACAATAAAATAACCTTCCCGCAGCGATGACGAGTCTTCGGGTATGGTACTGATCAGGGAGTTGATAAAGGTCTCAGGATGAAGCGCCGAGAAGCCGGCCTTTTCGTTGACAAGCAAGGCATTGTATTCTTTTTGATTCGGCAAAATGGCAAAGGCAATGTCGGACCGCATGGTTTCCAGAAGTTCCCGGACAAGTTTCCTGAGCATGGCGCCTGAAAAGGCGAGGGCCTTCACCTGGGTAGAGATATTGGCATAGAGATGCAGATCCTCCATGTGCCGGATCAGCTCTTCAGCCATCTTCTCAGATTCCTTCTTAATCTGTGTCCGCTCAACAAGCAGCTTTTGCAGACTGATCAGAAAGTCTTCCACGCGGCGAATATCTTCCACAGGTTCCGGTTCTTTGCTGGTCCTGAGGTCAGCACGGCGATATCCCACCAGGGCTAACGGTATTTCTGCTTCGTCGGGCAGGGGAACGCCATAGAGGCCTATGCCCTCTCCCGGCACTTCATACTGGAACCCCGCCTGTGCGATGACGCGCAGGGACAGTGCCTCGAGGCGTTCGGAAAGATCCGGCCTCGTTTCCTCATTGCAGGAAGAATAAACGCGGCCCTTACAGTCCCAGATTTCAAATACCCAGGGGCCGACGCCCGAAAAACAGGAGAAAAAATCTGTAAAGGCGCAAAAATTAGCAGTCATTTTTAAATCCAGCTTCTCAGCCCCCCTTTAACAAGGAGGGATGCCCAAGCAAATCTTCCTTTGCAAAGGAGGATTTTATCGGTATTCCGTAAAATCTCCCCCACCCTCTCTCTACCCTAAAGGGCACGACAAAAAAGAGGTTGGTCATAGTGCCTGCCTCAATGTCGTTGAGTCCCATATATTCGAATTCCTTGCTAAAGTCAACCGCGGCAACATGATATGCATTGACATGATGACAGGGATACGCTAGAAACTTCCCCATGCGGGAGCTCGCGACAACATATCCCATAGGCATCGACCTTAATGATGGGTATCTTACGGCTGCCCAGTTCCGGAGAGGCCGCCATAGCCCTCGGTTGCGAGGGCTGTTATGCCTGTCGCTCCCCGCGGCGTGCGGGGTCGAGGCCGGGCAAGATGGAGCGCTTTTGGATGCCTTGAAGACGGTGCGTTCCTGTGGCCTCTTCAGCGGGCGTCGCGTGGTCTTCAATCCTCCCCTTGCGGACGTGTCCTTCTTTCCGGTTCGTTTCCCATGCAATGCTCAAGAAGATCCTGAGGAGGGTATCATCCGCGAGGCCTCGCGCTTACTCGCCTATCCCCTGGACGAGGCCACGATTGATTATCTCTCTTACATTCACATCCAGGGGACCTGCCATGCCATAATCGCGACCGCCCGCCGGCAGGTCGTCGACCGTTGGCTTGTCATCCTGCGCCAGGCAGGATTTGCGCCCGAGGTCATGGATCTCTACATGGCTTCCCTGGTCCGTTTCCACCAGCGGCTGTTTCCCACCACGGAGCGGGCCGACATTGTTTGCCATATCGGACGAAACTGTATTATGCTGGTCGTGCTCACCAGCGAAGGGATCCTTTCCATATCGGAAATTAACTGGGGGATCCAGTTGCTGCGTAATAAGATCGAGAACAGTCTGGTGTTGCCGACGGGAGGCTCGGAGGCGGTAAAGCTGCTTTCGGCCTATGGTTTGCGGTACATGGAAAGGGAAAACCCTCCCATAGGGACGATTGATGACAAGGGGGGGGGTGACGAGGCCAGGAACATTTCCCGTGCCATCTTCCAGATCATCTCGCCCACCATCAATGAGTTGGCCTATGGATGTCACAATACGATTGGTTATGTGCGTTCCTTCCGGGAAAATGTGACCTTTGGCACAGTCTACCTGTATGGTTTGACGGGTCTGATCTCCCATCTGGACCGCTACCTGGAGGGGCAGCTGGAGATACCCGTTCAACTGGTGGATCTTGAAGCCCATCTGGACTTTGTCGGCAGTAAAAGTCCTATCCTGCTGTCCGGGGAGATTTCCCCGGTGCCGGCTCTGGGGCTGGCTATGCGAGAATTACCATGGCTGTGAGAGATATCAACCTGATCCCTGGGGAAATACTGGAGCGGCTCAGCCTTATCCGACATCTGCTCCTGTGGTTATGCTGCCTGGTTTCGGTAGCCGCCTTCATCATGGCCGCCCAGGTCTATCAGAAGCGCATGGTATACTGGGAAACTCAGGATCGGCAGGGGGCCATAAAAGATGTGGAAGCGACCCTCGCAAAGTTAACCGGCGACATTCGGAAGGAACAGAAGGAACTAGACTTTGCCCGCCGGGAACAGCTGCAGTTGGTCTCCTTGATCGAGCAACGGCGATCCTACCCATCGGTTCTGGCCAAACTGGCCGACATCATGAATGATCAGACCTGGCTGCAGCAGCTTGCCTTCAATACCGCTTCGGACCGCACGTTGCATCTCGGACTGATGGGATATTCCTATTCCCATGAAGCCCTGGGGACATTCATCCAGCGTCTTTCCAGCGAACCGATGTTCCGCCTGGTGGTGTTGAAATCCGTGCAGGAATCGAAACAACAGCTCTTGGGGTCAGCACTGGTGCAATTTCAGATTGAATGCGATATTGCGAAGGAGAAGCTGTGAAGAGCAGACTGATTAGATATCTGGATCGCATCGGCCTGGCCATTGTCCTTATAACCATCATCGGCGGCTTCCTGTGGACCACAGGGAACATCTTTAGCCAGCAGCGCCATGCGCGGCAGGAAAATGAACTCATGGTCAGGGGGTTGGCGGACCGGAAACTGTCGGAACGTAATCTGCAGAGCCTCCGGACGGCGCGCCGTCGTTTGCAGGGTGAATTAACCGGCCCTTACCGCCGCATACCGCCGCATATCGAGATGGGTGCTCTGGTCAAAGAACTGTATGCCCGCATGAAGGAGCGGCGTATTACCCTGGCGACCCTCCAGCCCCAGGCCCCAATTTCCGAAGAGCTGTACACGAAGATTCCTATCCGGCTGGTGTTTCAGGGTAGCTTTGTGCAAATTTATCGTTTCTTTTATGACGTGGAAAGGATGGACCAGCTTTTAGTGCCGGAAAAAATCACCATTTCCGGTTCCGAATCTCCCCGGGAGGGGTGTCAGGTTGAGCTGACGCTGATAGCATTTGAACGCAAAACCGCGGGTTCGGGAGGATAATATCATTGGGAACAGGGATGAGGATTGGTGGCAATGGAAAACCGGGAACGTAATAAACTTTATATTGTCATCGGGCTGGCAGTCGTTTTTGTGGCGGTGGGGTATTTCCGCTTTTTCCGTGGCAAAATAACGTTTTTTGGCCCGCCGGCGCGCGAGGCCACGATAACGGCTATGACGGACGTTCCATCGGTCGACCTCAAGAGCATCCAGCCATCAGGGCTGCCGCAAATAATAGCTCCAGCAGCGCCGAGGGCGGACCTCCGCGATATTTTTGCCCCGGCAAAGAAGACGGCCAGGGGAGCGACACCTGAGAACCCGGCCATTGCTTCTAAGCCGTTGCCGCCCCTGCAACTTACGGGAACGATCATCGGCGGCAAGCGGCCCCTGGCGATCATCAATGGCCGTTTTCTGCACCAGGGGGAATCGATCGAGGGGTTTCGGGTCGTTGATATTGCTCGGAATCAGGTTACCATCGTCAACGCAGAACGGAAAGTGGTGCTGAATGTGCTGGACGGCAAGGAGAAGGGGAGTGGGGGGGATTTGAGGATCAAGTGAACCTTTTTCAAGGAGAGGGCAGTATATGATGAGGTATTCAAAACAGCTCAGAGGGAATCGCTTCCGTCTGATCGTAACGCTTGCGATCGGCCTGGCGCTTTGTTGGTTTGCCGTGGCAGCCGCGGCAGCCCCCATCTCTACCCCCCCGGGCCGCCTAGTGGCGGCCAATGCGGAGGAAATCCAGCCGCCGCCCCCACCGGACCCGTCAATGCGGCGGAGCTATAATTTTCAGGATATCGACATCCGGCAAGCCCTTTCTGCCATGGCACAGAATCAGGATATAAACTTGATTATGTCTCCCGATGTGACCGGCAAGATTACCCTGCTTCTCCATCAGGTTGTCTTGGAGGAGGCGATCCGGGGCATTACCATGGCCGGCGGTTTTGCCTTCAGAAAGGATGGTAACAGCTATTATGTTTACAAGCCGAAGGACATCCGTGACCCCCAGGCGGATATGGGTATTATCAGGGCTCCCGTTGCCGATCCTTCTGCCGGGCCGACGAAACTCATCTATAATTTTCAGGATCTCGATATCCGGCAAGCCCTCTCGGCCTTGGCCCGGGAACAGGACATCAATGTAATCATTGCGCCGGACGTAACCGGCAAGGTTACTGTCTATCTCAATCACATCACCGTGGAGGAGGCGATCCGCGCCATCGCCATGGCCGGCGGCTTTACCTACAAGAAGCAGGAAGAGTTGTACTATGTCTATAAAACAAAGGAGGTCCTTGACCCTCAGGCAGCGCGGTTGCAGATCCGGGTCTTCCGGCTGAAGTATGCCGCAATCGACAAGGTTCAGGAGATCCTCTCGGCCATTCCGGGGATGCGGACCGTTCGCCTTCATGAACCCTCCAAAACGGTTATCGTGGAGGATACGCCGGAAAACATCGCCAAGATTGAGACCCTGCTCCAGGGATTGGATGTGGCGCCCCGCCAGGTGCTCATCGAGGCCCAGATTATGCAAGTCAGCCTGGCGGACGACATGTCGCTGGGGGTGGACTGGCAGAAGGTCTTTGGCGACCTGACCATAGGCACGGCGGGCTTTACGGCGGGCTTGACCGCCGCGCCGGCGCTAGGTCTTGGCGCCAACATCACCACTGCGGCGGGATCGCGTGAGCAGTTCATGGCCGCCATCAATGCTCTGCAGAGCAAAACGAAGGTAAATTTCCTTTCCACACCCAAGATCCTGGCGCTGCACGGCAAACCATCCCGCGTCCAGATCGGGGGCAAATTCGGATACAAAACCAACACCTTTACCCCGACTGGCACCACTGAAGACGTAAAATTCCTGGATACCGGCACCATCCTGGACATTATCCCCTATATTGACGATGACAACAATATCTTACTTGAGGTAAACCCGCAGATCAATTCCGCCGCTCTTTCCGGCGGTGTCCCTATCCAACAAACAACCACGGTCAAAACCTCGATGCTGGCCAAAAACGGTCAGACCATGTTCATCGGGGGGCTCATTGAGGATAGTAAAACCGGAACTAAGGACGAGATCCCCTTTCTCGGGCGCATCCCCGGCCTGGGATTCCTTTTCGGCGCTACGAGCGATAAGATAAAAAAGGACGAGCTGATCATCCTGATTACCCCGCAGATCATTAATCTGGATAAGCCGAACGCCCAAGGTCTGGAAAAAATCAGGCAAATGGAGGAGACGATGGCAAAGGAACCTCGGCCCCTCACGGAAAGGTTGCTTAAGAGCTCGCCCTGATCGACTGAAGGTGAAAACCGGAAAAAACTTGACACTCGGTTAGCTATTTGATAGCTTTTAAATAGGTTAAAATTTGGAAGCTTTTCATCATGAATAACTTGGCAGAATTCGCCCCAGTTGCCCTCTTTGTTGCCGTTGCCATCATCTTTACCCTCGTTCCCGTTTTTATCGCCTACCTCCTGGCCCCCCGGACCAAGGGAGAAAAAACGCATCAAACCTACGAATGCGGCATTGCGCCTTTCGGCAGCGCCTGGATAAGCTACAACATCAGTTATTACATATACGCTTTGATTTTTATCGCCTTTGACGTGGATGTCCTTTATCTTTTTCCGGTTGCAATGAGTTACGCAAAAGGAGAAAGGACCTATGAGTTTTTCGCGCTGCTGTCATTTGTCCTCATCCTGGCCTTGGCCATCATTTATGCTTGGGGGAAAGGGGTATTCATCTGGACAAGGAAATCCTCCCGGTAAAATTTGCCGTTATAGAAAAAGTGCTCAACCTGGCCCGTGCCAATTCCATCTGGCCGATTACCTTCGGTTTGGCTTGCTGTGCCATCGAGATGATGGCGACGGCCATGGCCCGCTTTGACCTGGACAGGTTCGGGGCGGGCGTCTTTCGCGCTACCCCCCGGCAGGCGGACCTGATGATCGTCAGCGGTACCGTGACTAAAAAGATGGCCCCGGTCTTATTGACCCTCTACGAACAGATGCCATCGCCCAAGTGGGTCATTGCGATGGGCAACTGCGCCATATCCGGCGGACCCTTCGTTTTCGAAGGACAGTATAACGTCGTGGAGGGAGTTGATAAACTCGTGCCCGTGGATGTTTACGTACCGGGGTGCCCGCCCCGGCCGGAAGGCCTCATCGAAGGTTTCCTGAAGCTGGAAGAAAAAATTACGGGTGAAAGAAGATTTCCCGGACCGGAGAGCCGATGGTAGAAACAGTGAAAGCCGGCTTGGCGGCCGCTTTTGCCGGCACGGAAATCAAAGAAATCCCATATCGGGAGCGGGGCTATCATCTTTCCCTGGAAGTCGACGCGAAGTCGCTCGTGAGAGCCGCCAGCTTTTTTGATGCCCGGAAATTCTATCTGGCCACGATTGTCTGTGTTGATTACGCAGAATATCTCGAACTGGTTTATTTCTTTAACCATCATGAACAGCTCTGCCGGGTAAAGGTCACCCTTAAAGTTGACCCTCAGGAACCGGTGGCCCCCACCATTGGCACCGTCTTTGACAGCGCTTCCTGGTATGAGCGGGAAATCTACGAGTTTTACGGCCTTCGTTTTGCCGGCCATCCCAACCTGACTTACCTGTTCCTTCATGACGGGATTGATTATTATCCCTTGCGCAAAGGACAGGTGCCCGTTTCCGGCGCCGACAAGGCGCAGTTGGGTTCCTTTCAGCCGCAGGAAGGGGAAGATACCTTTTTTGTCAATCTTGGTCCGCAGCACCCGAGCACCCACGGTGTGCTGCGGATTGTGCTCAAGATGGATGGTGAGTACGTGGAACAGGCGGAACCGGTGCTGGGCTATCTCCACCGCATGCACGAGAAAATGGGGGAAAACCGGAGCTATTACCAATTTCTGCCCAATCCCAGCCGGATGGACTATTTGGGAGGGATGTCCTTCTCGCTGGGCTATGTAACCGCCGTGGAAAGGCTCTGCGGCATTGCCGTGCCGGCCCGGGCGGAATGCGTGCGCGTCGCCGCCACGGAGCTCAACCGGATTGCCAGCCATTTGCTGTGGCTGGGCGCTTATCTCGCCGATCTGGGCGCCCTTTCGCCCTTTCTCTTTGCCTTTGATGATCGGGAACAGATCCTGGACATCCTGGAGGGGATTGCGGGTTCCCGGCTCACCTACGCTTATTTCCGTTTCGGCGGTCTTTTTGCCGATGTGGACGACCGGTTTGTGACCGCGGCCAGGGCCTTCATCGCGCGGCTGCGCGGCCGCTTCCAGTTGTATGAAGACCTGGTGGGCAATAACGTCATTTTTACCAACCGCACCCGCCATATCTGTGAGATTACGCCCGAGCTGGCCAGAAAATACGGCGTTTCCGGGCCCGTGCTCCGTGCGGCGGGGATCGCCATGGATCTGCGGAAGCGGGAGACTTACTCCCTTTACGGGGAGATGGATTTTGACGTGCCCACAGGTACGCAGGGCGACCCTCTGGACATTTATGAGATCCGCGTCCGGGAGATGGAAAACAGCCTGCGGATTATTGAGCAGGCCTTGGACAAGCTCCCGGAGGGCCCCTTTATGGTGGAGAAGCCGCCCCGGAAGCTCAAACCCCCGCAGGGGGATATTTATCACGTGGTCGAGTCGCCCCGCGGCGAAGTGGGGATCTACATGGTGAGCGACGGAAGCGACCGCCCCTACCGGATGAAATGGCGGGCGCCTTCTCTCTCGAATCTGATTATTTTCCCGGAGCTGGCCCGCGGCCATATGCTGGCCGATGCCGTGGCTATTCTGGGCAGCCTTGATCTGGTTATACCGGAAATAGACCGTTAACGTCAGGAACGGCAATGGATTATTTAATGAACATCATCGGCAGAGAAACGTTCCTCATGGCTGCCGGCGTCGTGGGCGTGCTGGTTTTCGTCGTGCTCAATTCCCTGGCTTTGACCTGGCTGGAAAGGAAGATCGCCGGGCGCATGCAGCGGCGCATCGGGCCTAAAGAAGTGGGCCCCTTTGGCCTTATCCAGCCCTTTGCCGATGTCCTGAAACTTTTAGGCAAGGAGATTTTGACCCCCGCGTGCGTGGAAAAGCCCCTTTACTATCTGGCGCCGGTAATGGTCTTTGTCCCCGTCTTGGTAGCTTTTGTCGTCATTCCCTTCGATGCGGCGTTACAAGTTAAGGATATAAACGTCGGCATCCTGGTGGTCCTGGCCTTTTCGTCCCTTTCCGTGCTTTCCATTCTTTTTGCCGGTTGGGGATCAAACAACAAGTATGCCTTAATCGGTGCCATCCGGAGCATCGCCCAAAACATTGCCTATGAGATACCGATCCTCTTGTCGCTCTTGCCGGTGATCATGATGACGAATTCCATGTCCCTGAAAGAGATCGTGACGGCCCAGAAGCCCCTCTGGTTTATTTGCTACCAGCCCCTGGCCTTTTTAATCTATTTTATTGCCGGCGTGGCGGAAAGCAACCGGACCCCTTTCGACCTTCCGGAGGCGGAGAGCGAACTGGTGGCGGGTTACCACGTGGAATATTCGGGCATGCGGTTTGCGCTTTTCTTCCTCGCCGAATATACCAACATCTTTATTGTCAGCGCCATTGCCACCACTTTTTTCCTGGGCGGTTACCAGGGGCCGTTCCTGCCCGGAATCCTGTGGTTTTTGATTAAGGCGTATGCCCTGGTCTTTGTGATCATCTGGTTCAGGTGGACCTATCCCCGCGTCAGGTTTGACCAGTTGTTGAACTTTTCCTGGAAGGTGCTCATTCCCTTGACCTTCTTGAACTTGCTGATAACCGGAGGTATCTTGAAGTTATGACGGCTTCGCCTAAGGCATTCATCAAGGGGGCCGGTTCGCTGCTGGCCGGCCTGGGAGTCACCATCAAGGCCTTTTTTCAGTCCCCGGTCACCTCCCAGTATCCCCGCGAGCTGATCGAGATCAGTCCGCGTTTCCGCGGCCATACCAAACTGATGGCCGATAAGGAACATCCCGACCATGTCGCTTGCACCGCCTGTCTAATCTGTGCCCGGAGCTGTCCTTCCGGTTCCATCGAAAAGGTGGAGGGCGAGAAGCGGGAAGGGGAAAAGAAGAAGGTAGGCACCACCTACATCCTGAATTTCACCACCTGCAGCCAGTGCGGCATCTGTGTCGAGGTTTGCCCTTTCGATGCCCTGGCTTTTTCCGCGGATTTTAACCCCGTGGGCTATAGGCGGCAAGATTGTTATTACGACCTGGTCCAGGAATTCGAAAAGAGGAAAAAGGCATCATGAATACAGCGGAGATCATCTTCCTCTTGGTTATCGTGATCACGATGGGCGGCGCGGCCATGGCCGTTTTGTCCGGTTCCATAATTTACGCCATCGTGGGGCTGGTCACCGCCATGTGCGGCATGGCCGGGCTTTACGTCTATCTGCACAGTTCTTTCCTCGCTATGATGCAGATCCTCATCTATGTAGGGGCGGTCACGATCCTGATTGCTTTTGCCATTATGCTGGCGGGACCACTTTACCGCCGCCCTCGGGAATGGACCACCCTGGGTAAGTTCACCGCGGCGCTGGGCGTGGCCCTGGTCACCTTCGTGGTTTTTTCCCGCTTTATCGGAGAGGCCTTTCCCACCGGCTATGCACCGGCCTTCGGCATGGGAACCAGGGAGATCGGCCAGGTATTTTTTGACCGTCTTCTGCTGCCCTTTGAACTGATCTCGCTCCTCGTCGTCGTGGGTATCCTGGGCGCCATCATGCTGGCACTGATCTCCCGGGGGAGGAGATAACATGACAATTTTATTGTATGATCAGCTTCATATCTACCTCATTATCGCGCTTTTCCTGCTCTTTTGCGGGATTGGCGGGGTTATTTACCGCCGCACCCTCATTGGGATGCTGGTCTCCATGGAATTGATCCTGAACGGCGCCAGCTTGAATTTAGTCGCCCTGAACCGGTTTCTCGTGCCCGAAAATAGCTACGGGCTGGCCTTTGCCCTGATTATCATGGGCATGGCAGCGGCGGAGGCGGCGGTGGCCTTGAGTATCATCATCCTCATCTACAGAAAATACCAGCATATTGAAGGGGAAAATCTGAAGGAGATGAAAGACTGACCTATGGTAATAGAAAGCGCCCAACCTTTATTGCCGATTGCCATTGTGCTGGCGGTTTCCGTCCTGATTCTGGTCTCCGGCAAGCGGCCTGATCTCCGGGAGTTCTGGTCCATTGCGGGGGCGTTTTTGACCTTTGTCTCCGTCATGGTCATGGTGCCGGCCGTCTGGGCGGGGAATACGATTGTTTATACCCTCTCCACGATTGCCCCCGGCATCAACCTGAATTTCCGCGTGGACGGCCTTTCCCTGATCTTTGGCATTGTTTCGTCCTTTCTCTGGATATTTGCCTCCTTTTACAACATCGGCTACATGCGGAGCTTGCAGGAGCACGCCCAGACACGCTATTACACGTGTTTCGCCGTTGCCATCCTGGGAGCGCAGGGTGTTTCCTACTCGGGCAGCCTTTTTTCCCTCTATCTTTTCTATGAGGTGATTACCCTTTTTACTTATCCTCTGGTCGCCCACCATCAGGATGAGGAAGGTTATGCGGGGGCCAAGAAGTACCTGGTTTATCTCCTGGGAACTTCCAAGGGTCTGCTCCTGCCGGCCCTGATCCTCACCTATGTCATGACGGGGACGCTGGATTTTGCCGGCAATATCGGGACCGGCATCTTTCCGGCGGGCGCCGATCAACTGTGGATTACCGTTACCTATTGTCTTTTTATCTTCGGTTTTGCCAAGGCCGCCATCATGCCGCTCCACAACTGGCTGCCCTCGGCCATGGTAGCGCCCACGCCGGTGAGTGCCTTGCTGCATGCCGTTGCCGTTGTGAAGGCCGGGGTGTTCTGCATCTGCCGGGTCATGCTTTCCGTCTTCGGCACGAATCTGCTGCATGATCTCGGGTTGGGCATCGTTACGGCCTATTTTGTTTCCTTTACCATCCTTGCCGCCTCGGTGATTGCCCTCACCAAGGACGATCTGAAAGCGCGGCTGGCCTATTCCACGGTGAGCCAGCTTTCCTACATCGTGCTGGGGGTAGCGCTCCTGGATAAGAGCGGCGTACTGGGAGGGATTATCCATATCGTCAACCACGGTTTCAGCAAGATCACGCTCTTCTTCTGCGCCGGCGCTATCTACGTGGCCCATCACAAGAAGAAGATCAGCGACATGGCCGGCATCGGCTACGCCATGCCTTTCACCATGGGGGCCTTCGCGCTGGCCTCGCTCAGCATGATCGGCGCGCCGCCGGTGGCCGGCTTCGTCACCAAGTGGTACCTGCTAAACGGGGCGCTGGAGATCCACGATCTTCCTTTGGTGATCGTGCTGATGGTAAGCACGCTCCTGAATGCGGGCTACTTCGTCCCCATTACCGTGCGCGCTTTTTTTGCCGGCCGCAAGAACGGCTGGAGCAGGGCGGATATCAAGGAAGCGCCCCTAACGATGGTCGTACCTCTGGTGCTGGCTTCGCTGATTTCGCTTATCCTGGGAGTCTATCCGGATTTTTTTGTTGAACTGATCGGAAAGATTTTTTGAAAGGCCGGTACAAAAAGTAGCATCGTCATACCGGCGCTCTTTTCAGCCCCGCCTGACGGACCCAAAGGACCCACAGGACCCACAGGGCCTAAAGGCCTAAAGGCCTAAAAGGGGAAACCGGTATCCAGTGTTTTTAACCTGGATTCCGGATCAAGTCCGGAATGACAGAGGAGTTGTTCATGTGACCTGGCACCCCACGGAGCTAGGGATTTATTGCAAAAACATATTTCTAAACTGGTAAAAGGGATTTCGCCATGAAGCTATTGGACGCACTGTCATACCTGAGAAGAAAGTCCCAGACGTTGAAAATAGCCTTTTTTATCTGCTTGGGGCTTTTAGTCGTTCTGGATATCCTTTTACCCCGGGAAGCGTCCCATTACCTGCTGGACCGGATTAACGCCTTTTGGACATTGTTTACCCTGGGCGGCTGTTTCCTCTTGATCAAAATCAGCAAGGGGATTGCCCATTGGTTTTTGGCCAAGGATGAGGATTATTATGGATAGATGGGTGCATCCTTCGCTGTTTTTCTTCCTGGGCAGCCTGCTGCTTCCCTTGATCGGGGGCCGGGCCAAGAAGGTTTTTCTCCTTTTGATCCCCCTGCTGGCGATCGTGGCGGTGGCCATGACCCAATACGGCGTCTATGGACAATACCATTTCCTCAACATTGCCGGCACCTTCGGGCGCGTGGACAGGTTAAGCATGGTCTTTGCCTGGGTCTTTGTGATCATGGCCTTCCTGGGCGCCCTCTATGCCCTGCATCGGGAAGATGACAGCCACCATATCGCCGGCTTTTTTTACGTCGGCAGCGCCCTGGGGGCCGTCTTTGCCGGTGATTATCTGACGCTCTTCATCTTCTGGGAGATCATGGCCTTCTCTTCCGTTTTTCTGGTTTGGTTCCGCCGGGAGAAGAAGTCTTCCGAAGCCGGCTTCCGCTATCTTTTATTTCATATCTTCGGCGGACTTTTGCTTTTCATCGGTTTCATGGTGCACTATTATCAAACGGGCAGCATGGCCTTTCAGGGCATCCTCCCGGCGCATGCCTCCTGGCCGGAGTACCTGATCCTCGCGGGTTTTGGATTGAACGCCGCGGTCCTGCCGCTCCATGCCTGGCTGCCCGATGCCTATCCCGAGGCAACCGTGGAGGGGGCGGTTTTTCTCTGCGCCTTCACGACGAAAACCGCGGTCTATGTGCTGGCCCGGGGCTTTTCCGGTTTCGAGATCCTGGCGATCCTGGGCACGGCGATGACGGTCTTCGGGGTTTGCTATGCGGTTATCGAAAATGACATCCGCCGCGTCCTGGCCTATCATATTATCAGCCAGGTGGGCTACATGGTGGCCGGTGTGGGCATCGGCACGCAGATGGCCGTAAACGGCGCCTGCGCCCACGCCTTTGCCCACATCCTCTATAAGGCGCTCCTCTTCATGGGCGCCGGCGCTGTTCTTTACATGACCGGCACCGCCAAGCTGAACCGCCTGGGGGGCCTTTACAAATACATGCCCCTCACGATGATCTTTTATGTGGTCGGGGCCGTCTCCATTTCCGGATTTCCCTTCTTCAGCGGCTTTGTCAGCAAATCCATGATTGTGGCCGCAGCGCACGAGGAGGGGAGGCTGTGGCTTATGTCGTTCATGAATCTGGCCGGGATCGGGACCTTCCTCTCCGTCGGCTTGAAGGTTACCTACTTTGCCTTCTTCGGGAAGGAAGAAGCGCCGATCCAGGCCAAGGAACCGCCGAAGAATATGTTGTGGGCCATGGGCCTGACGGCACTTTTATGCTTCATCATCGGCGTCTTTCCGCAGAGCCTTTATGGGCTCCTGCCTTTCCCCGTGGAGTATCATCCCTACAACTGGCCGCATCTGTCGGAGATGTTGCAGATCCTGGGCTTTACCGGTCTCGTTTTCTTACTGATGATCAAGAAGCTGGCGCCGGAGGCGAAGATAAACCTCGATGTGGATTATTTCTACCGCCGGAGCATGCAATTATTTGTGAAGTTTGTTGAAAAGGTAGTTAGCCCCGTCGATTCCTTCTGGGGGGAGCTGTACCGCCTGGTGGGGATAAAGGCGCTTTATAAAGGCGCGGACCTCTCCTATGGCTTTGACAGAAAGGCCATCGATGGCGTGGTGGACGGCACGGCTTATGCCGTCCAGGATTTGGGCGCCGTCGTCAGGAAAATCCAGACCGGGAGGATACAGACCTATATCGGCTTGTCGCTTTTCTTGTTGTTCGTGATCCTGGGGCTTGTTTTCCATTTTTCGAACGTGTTTTAAATATATCGGGTTTGTGAAGGAATAGCATAAGATGTCGCCTTACTTGATGATGAATCCGCTGGGATTTCCGATCCTCTCCACCGTGATCTTTACGCCGCTGGCGGGTGCCCTGGTGATCTTGTTTTTACCCCGGGAACGGCTGATCAAGGCGGTGGCCCTCGTGGCGACGCTGGCCACGCTCTTTATTGCTTTGGTGCTTTTTGCCAACTTCAATCCCCAGACGGCCCTCTTCCAGTTGGGTGAGGTGGCGCCCTGGATACCGGCCTATAACATCCGATATGCCTTGGGGGTGGACGGCATCAGCGTCATGCTGCTTGTCCTTACGGCTCTGATAGCGCCCGCCTGCGTTCTTTGTTCCTGGCGGGCCATCGAAAAGCGGGTCAAGGAATTCATGATCTGCCTGCTTTTGATGGAAACGGCCATGATCGGCGTCTTCTGTTCTTTGGATTTCATCCTTTTCTATGTTTTCTGGGAGGCCATGCTCATTCCCATGTATCTCCTGATTGCCGTCTGGGGGGGGCCGCAGAAAGACTACGCCTCCATCAAGTTCTTCATCTATACCCTCTTCGGCAGCGTGTTTCTGCTTGTGGCGATCATTGCCCTTTATCTCCAGACCGGCACTTTCAGCATTCCCGAGGCGATGTTCAAGGGCTTTAGTTTCTCCTTCCAGATCTGGGTTTTTCTGGCCTTTGCCATTGCCTTTGCCATCAAAGTGCCCATGTTCCCTTTCCATACCTGGCTGCCTGCCGCCCACACGGAAGCGCCGACGGCGGGGAGCGTCTTTCTGGCAAGCATCCTTTTGAAGATGGGCACCTATGGGTTTTTGAGGTTTTGTCTTCCTGTTGCGCCCCAGGCCAGCGCTTACTTTGCCCCGTATATGATCGCTCTGTCCGTGATTGGTATTATCTATGGCGGCTTTGTCTGCCTGAGCCAGACGGACATGAAGAAATTGATTGCCTATTCCAGTGTGGCGCACATGGGTTTTGTTACGTTGGGTATCTTCACCTTTACGCTCTACGGCCTTCAAGGGGCGATGCTACAGATGCTTAACCATGGTATTACCACCGGCGCTCTCTTTCTCATGGTCGGTATCGTTTATGAACGCACCCACAGCCGCCAGATTTACGACAATGCCGGCCTGGGCCGGATTGCCCCCATTTATGTGGGATTTTTCGGCCTCTTTGCCCTTTCCTCTTTTGCCTTCCCCGGGACCAACAGTTTTGTGGGCGAGCTCTATGTCTTGATCGGTACTTTTTTCAAGCATCGGCTGGCCGGTTTCGGCGCCGTGGTCGGTGCGGTGCTGGCGGCCGCTTACATGCTAAGGCTGCTCAAACAGATCGTCTGGGGCCGGGAAGACAAGCGGGAAATCCGGGATATGAACTTAAGAGAAATTGTTTATCTCGTGCCGCTAGGCGTTTTCGTCATTTGGGTGGGGCTTTTTCCGCTGCCCTTTGTCAAAGTCATGCAAGCCACCCTGGCGAATTTGCAGGCGCAACTTTCAACTTTAGCCCACTAAGGGGTTTTGGATATGATGCTTTTCCCTGAACTGTTCATGCTGGCATTCGCGGTTATTTTCCTCTTCCTGGCGCTGGGCAAGAAGCAGATGCCCGTCTTTGCTTTGGCCCGGGTACTGGCGCTGATCGGGATGATCGTTGCCCTCGCGAGCTTGGGCGCCAGTGGGGATTTATTTTCCGGCGCTTACCAGGTGGACCGTTTTTCCCAGGCCTTCAAGTTTCTGCTCATGGCGGGGCTTTGCCTGGTGGTCTTCATGCTGGAAACCAATGACGATATAGATGCTGACTATCTGCCTGAATACTTCATGTTCTTGGGATTTTCCACCCTCGGTCTCATGATGCTCGTGAGCGCGGTAGAATTGATTTCCATCGTGATCAGCCTGGAGATATCATCGTTTAGCCTCTATGTCATCGTCCCTTTAAGAAAAAGTCAGGACAAAACGCAGTTGGAGGCGGCCGTTAAATATCTTTTCTTCGGGGCGATCGCAACGGGGATCATGCTTTACGGCATGGGCTACCTGTATGGCTTGACCCATTCCACTTATCTTACGGATATTATGGCCGTATTGCCAAAACTGCTGACCCTGCGGCTGGGTGTCATCGCCCTCGCCCTGGCGCTGACGGCTTTCTTCTTCAAGCTTTCCCTCTTTCCCCTGCATTTTTGGGCCCCCGACATCTATGAAGGAGCCTCAAACGTGACCACGGCCTTCATCGCGACGGTGCCCAAGATCGCCGCCACCGCGGTGCTGATCAGGTTGTCGATGCTCGCCTCCGCCACGTCTTCCCAGTTACCGCTTTTTCTCCTGGCTCTGGCCGCACTGTCCATGACGCTGGGCAATCTCGTCGGCCTGGTGCAGAAGGATTTTAAGCGCTTGCTGGCCTACTCGGGAATTGCCCATGCCGGCTACTTGATGATGGGCATCCTGCCGCTCAGCAGGGACGGCGGCGCGGCCGCCATCTACTACATGGCGGTTTATCTTTTCATGACCCTGGCCTGTTTCTATGTGATCATCCTCCTTTCCCAGAAAGGCCGAAATGTCGACGTGGGCGAATTGGCGGGCCTCGCCAAGCGATCGCCCCTCTTGGCCTTTACCCTGGCGGTGGCGGCCTTCTCGCTGGCCGGCATTCCGCCCAGCGGCGGTTTTACAGGCAAGCTGTTCTTGTTCGTCAGTGCTTTCCGGGCCGGTTATCTCAGCATCGTTATTATCGGCGCCGTCAATGCGGTCATCTCCATGTTTTATTACCTCAATCTCGTGCGGTTGAGCTATTCCCGCGAAGCGGAAGGGCAGGGGGAGATAAAGCTGGCCTTTCATGAAAAGACACTCTGTTACGTTTTTAATATCCTGATCATCTATCTGGGCGTATGTCCCTTCGGTATTCTGGAAATCTTCCGCCAGGCTGTGTGATGCCCAGTTTAGACTTACTTTCCTTTTACCCCTTGTAAGACGCTAAAATCTTGACTCGGACCCGTAAAAATAATATAACCCCCGCACTTTCCAAATGCCTGGGTGGCGGAATTGGTAGACGCAAGGGACTTAAAATCCCTCGGTCCTTGAGGCTGTGCGGGTTCGATTCCCGCCCCAGGCACCAACAATATCAAACAGTTAGCAAATCGCAGTTAAATCTCTTTTTTGTATTTTTCTACCCTATTTCTACCCTTAGCAAAGATTTTCTGTGATCTCTGGTGAGCCCTTGGTCCATTTCTAATAGGAAGAATTTTAACATCCAAACTCCATGGATAGTATTAGCCTACCACTAAACTATTAGTTAATCATCATTGCCAATTGTTCAGATATTACATATCTAATTATTAATAGCTACATAGAGTTATGTATGAGTTTAAGAACAGATAGGCTGCAAGCTTCCTGGTCACGGGTGTTGGAATGTGTCTGCCTTAAAGTGGATGAACAATCAGAAAGGAGGATCAAATGCTGTGGACGATTGCTGTTGTATTGGTGATTCTGTGGCTGCTGGGGCTGGTGACCGGCTATACAATGGGTTATTTCATCCATATCCTGCTAGTCGTTGCCATCATTGTCGTGCTAGTCGAAGTCATTCAGGGGCGGAGATCGTCATAGCTATTTGCATCCATACTAACTATTTCACGATAAACTTACAGAGAGGAGTAACCATTATGAAAAAAAGAAATATCGTTATTCATTGTTTAGTGCTTCTTATGCTGATCGCCACCTTCTGCGTATCGACGAGTACATTTGCAGCTGAAAGTATAGGTAATTACATTGATGATTCGGTCATTACAACCAAGGTAAAAGCTCTTCTTGCGAAAGATGATTTACTCAAGTCATTTGAAATCGGCGTCGAAACTTACCAGGGGACCGTTCAACTGAGTGGCTTCGTTGATTCTCAACAGGCCATTGATAAAGCAGGCGAAATCACAAGTGGCGTCCAGGGGGTCAAATCCGTAAAGAATAATCTGATCGTGAAATAGGTGAAGGAGGAATACCATGAAATCAAGTACAAAGGATCAGGCGGAAGGCAAATTTCATAAAGTAAAGGGTAAGCTCAAGGAGGTCGCCGGGGAACTAAGCGATAATCCAAAGTTGGAAGCCGAAGGTACCGTTGAAAAGATTGCCGGCAAAGTTCAAGAAAAGATCGGTCAGGTCAAGAAGGTCTTAGGTAAATGAAGGGCGTGGCATCAAGGTGCCGATAGGCAGTAACCATGCCTACCTTAAAGAAAATCATCAATGTCGTCGTGATTATTGCCGTGATTGTCTGGCTATTGGGTATCTTCGGACTTACAGAAAGCTCTCAACGATTCATATTGGGAAATGAAAATTTCAGACTGGTTGGATAAAAAGGAAGAAGAAGGCGTTGATGTATCTCAAATCACATTGCCTGATGACCTGTCTTATGACGAAGTCCCCGAGGAAACCATTTTTTTCGAGGAGATTAACTCTGACGGAATCCTTTCTACTACCGATCATCCGTTTTCTACCGTAGAGCGCTTTGGAGACTGGTATTATTGTAGGGGTCGTGACAAGTCAACTGGCATTCACTCGTCAGGAATGGAGTGGGGGTTCTTTACAAGGGATAAAGATCTTGCTTTAAAGACAGCTAAATCACACATAAAATAAATTATAAGAATGAATCAGTGCAGATACTGCTGCCAGTTTAGAGGGGTGAGCACATCAGTAAGAAGGGGAGGGCAGTTGTAATTTTGTGGGAAAAAATTTATGGTGAGGTACCAAATGCGCCGATAGAAGCTTTCGTCTGAGATAGATCGAGGGGGGCCTTGCTGTCAAATGCTGTACAGCCTATTCCTAATCCGTGTGCCGCGTGTTCGACTCACGCCGGGGGCACCAATAAAATCACTTATTTACGAGACAAATTGGAGATTTTTGACGCGAATCCGTGTGCGATTGTGATAAATTTGTGATAATTGGTGACTTCAAAGAATCCATAACCTCAATCCCCGCCCGCAAACTTTCTGGGCAATGATGAGCGTAGCGCATAACCATCGAGGTGTTTTTCCATCTACCCAACTTCTGGACGGTAAATAATTCTATACCATTCTGAACAAGTCTCGTAGCAAAGGTATGCCTCAGGTCATGAAAACGAAGTTCAGGAATACCTGCCTTTCTTATTGCCCCATGAAAAGCCCTAATTAACACGCTTGAACCGATCCTGTTGCCGAAGCGGTTAACAAAGACCCGTTGATTTGGGTCGAAATCGCCGGCGGCTTTCTTTAATAGGATAGCTAATACCGTGGCATTTAAAGGTAGAGTATCTACGGATCGGTTCTTCTGCTCCTGAATGATGATAGTTCTTCTTGTAAAATCGATTTGCGACCACTTGAGGTCCATGATCTCTGCTTGACGAAATCCAGTATGGATCGCAAAAGTAATGACCTCTTGTAACCATAATGGCGAGGCAGCCAGCAACTTTGTCTCTTCACCCAGACTTAACCAACGCTCTAGTTTGGTATTCACGCGTTCTTTTCGAACCCTCATAACGGGATTATCCTTCACCCATTCCCATTCTGTCAATCGGCATTGAAAATTGACCCACCATCGGCGTCCAAAAGTGACCCACCCCAGCGGTTAGTTTTTGTCTGAGTTTCTGGTTTTAATTCTCCAACTATCATTCCCTGTTTCGATAATTTCACAA
>Ga0209514_10000657_pt1 | contig 68503 bp, 65 predicted proteins | sample Subgrocontami58m_FD_187452 | JGI IMG/M metagenome (GOLD analysis project Ga0209514, IMG submission 187452) | Subsurface groundwater microbial communities from S. Glens Falls, New York, USA - GMW37 contaminated, 5.8 m (SPAdes) (version 3) | ecosystem: Environmental > Aquatic > Deep subsurface >... | reverse complement strand
CGGATTTGGGGGGGGGACATGACCGGATTTTTGAGAGAAATCCGGATCGTGTCCCCTGACTGATGCGTGTCCCCTGACGGGCCTGACCGCAGTTTCCACCCGTACCAGGATGGCCCGGTCGCTGGTCTCGATCTTCCGGGTTTTCTGCCGGCGGGTAAATTCTCCTTCCAGGGCCTGGATAAAGGAAAGGAAATCCCGTTTTAGTTCTGAAGGTGGGACGGGCGGCAGTAGCAGCCAGTAACGACCATCGGGATTCTCAGGGATCAGGTATGCCAGATGGACGAGGCCCGGGAGGCCGTTCGGCTTTGCCTCTACGGCGCCCAAGACATCGAGCCGTAAAAGCGCCAAGTCGGTCAGGTCCTCATCGCTGAGTCCTTCGCCGTTTAAATGAGTGTGGATGAGCCTCAATCCCTTGAAGCGGGTTGAGGAGGAACGGTAGGCGGTAAGATCGGGGATCATGATGCCCCGATGATCGCCAACGATGACATAGGCTACTTCGCCCTTGCGCGTGAGCAGCAGTCCGATCTGCCGGTTTATTTCTCTTGATAATTCCGTCAGTTGCCGGGCTAGTTCCTGGGTGACAATGCTTTCCTGGGGTACACGGCGTCGGTATAATTGTCTGATCCGTTTCTGCTGTTCCGGCCCCAGGCCGGTTAGATCGCCAAAAATCTTGTCGATAGCTCTTGTTCCTTATTGATAGTCATTGGACACGGTTAGAAATCCAAAAATTCAACCAACGGGACAAGTGGTAGCACTGTGTCCTTTCCCTGTCAATATTCGTTATAAAACTATTTGCTTGACAATAACTTGCCTGTTGACTTAAGGGGCCAAAGGAGGTAAAGGAAAAAGTCACAAGATAGCTGCCGAAACGCTATATGATGGCGGTGGCTGATCAAGAGAAAGTTGCGTGTTACGCCCTAAGCAGAACCTTTGAAAAAGAGTTAATAATTTAAAATGATGCAGCAGCGCCACTTGCTGCCGCATCCCAGGAAGGAGGAACAAAGGTGAATATTATTGCATGTATTAAGCAGGTGCCCGATACGGAGGCACAAATACGGGTCAAAGCGGATGGGTCGGGCATCGACGAGACCGGTATCAAGTGGGTGATGAATGCCTATGATGAATATGGTGTCGAAGAAGCCTTGCGGCTGAAGGAGAAATGCGGCGGTGAAGTGACCGTGGTTTCCCTGGGGCCCGCGCGGGCAATGGAGACGCTCCGGACCGCCTTGGCCATGGGGGCCGATAAGGGCATTCATATCAGCGATCCGGCCTTGGAGGGAGCTGACGCATTTGTAACCGCGTCGGCCTTGGCCGCGGCCATAAAACAAGTTCCCTACGATATTATCTTTTGCGGCCAGCGGGCCATCGATGACGACGCCGGACAGGTTGGTTCCATCCTGGCGGAATTGCTCAGTATACCCCAGATTACCATGGTGACCAAATTGGAAGTGGCGGGAGCCTCCGCCAAGGCCATCCGTCCGATAGAAGGCGCCCAGCTGCTCATCGAAAGCTCGCTGCCTTGTTTGATCACGGCCCAGAAGGGTTTAAACGAACCGCGTTATGCTTCGTTGCCGGGAATCATGAAAGCCAAGAAGAAGCCTGTGGATGTCAAGGATGCAGCCGTCCTGGGTGTGGCATTGGACAAGAAACTGCAAGTGCTGCGTTACGTGCCACCGCCGGCGCGTGCGGCAGGAAAGATCATCGCCGGCGATGATCCGGTGGCCAAGGCGGCCGCCCTTGCCAAACTGCTGAGAGAAGAAGCTAAGGTTATATAATAAAAGTGGAGGATAGATACTATGGCAAAAGGTGTATGGATCATCGCCGAACAAAGAGACGGCGTTTTACGTAAGATAAGTTATGAGCTGGCCAGCACGGCCAGAAAACTTGCCGACCAGTTGGGAGAGGAAGTCAGCGCCGTCGTCCTGGGCGCCGGCATCGCTAATTTAGCGCCTGGACTGGCTAAGTACGGTGTAGATAAGGTATATGTGGCCGATCATGCGCTTCTGGAACCCTATACCACGGATGCCCATGGAGAAGTGTTGGCCAAGCTGGTGCGGGAGAAGGAGCCCGCCATCCTGCTTCTGGGAGCTTCCTCTCAGGGGAAGGACCTCTCCTCGCGTTTGGCGGGAAAGTTAGCCACGGGACTCGCGACCGATTGCACGGATGTCAGGATTGCCGATGGCAAGATGGTAGCCCTGCGGCCCATGTATGCGGGGAAGTGTTTCGCCGAGGTTGTTTCGGCTGCCAACCCCCAGATGGCATCGTTGCGGCCGAACGTATTCCCCGCCGTAGAAAAGGCCGGGGCGGGAGAAGTAATAAGCGTAGCCGTCGCCCTCGATCCCTCGCAATTGAAGACCAAGGTTCTGGAGGTGCAGAAAGATGCCACCGGCAAGGTCGACCTCACGGAAGCGACGATTATCGTTTCCGGCGGCCGGGGCATGGGCGGCCCCGACGGCTATGCCGCCCTGGAAGAACTGGCTGCTATCCTGAATGCTACCGTAGGCGCCTCTCGCGCCGCCGTGGATTCCGGATGGCGCCCCCAGACGGACCAGGTTGGGCAAACGGGGAAGGTGGTCTCTCCCAACCTCTATATCGCCTGCGGTATTTCCGGCGCTATTCAACACTTAGCCGGTATGAGTTCTTCCAAATATATTGTCGCTATCAACAAAGACAGCGAGGCGCCGATCTTCTCGAAGGCCGACTATGGGATCGTGGAGGATCTTTTCAAGGTGGTGCCGGAACTGATCAAGGAATGCAAAATACTTTTGTCTTAGAAACCGCGTCATAATAAGAGGAGCAGAAGATTATGGGGCAGGCAAAATTTTATGTCGGGCATGAGGGCAGGCAGGTATTCTGGAATACCGAACAATACGAAGCGCTGCTTTTTATTTTTGCAGCGGTGGCACTCGCGATTTTTGCCTACGGCCTATACCGGCGCTGGCAGATGTGGAAGGCCATAGGCAAGCCGGAAGTTAGAACTGACAACGTCAAAGAGCGGCTGGGGATACTGATCAAGAACGGTTTGTTCCAAGTCAAAACCTTTCGTCAGGCTTATCCCGGCATAATGCACGGCCTGATCTTTTTCGGATTTGTCATCCTGACGTTTGGTACCTTTTTCGATGCCCTCGAAGCCCATGTCACGGAACCCTTGGGTTTCACTTTTTTGGTAGGTAAGGTTTACCTCATATTTTCCCTGGCCATGGAGGTCTTTGGCCTGGCTATCCTGGCCGGCGTGCTTCTTGCCCTTTACCGGAGATATGTCACAAAACCCGACTTCCTGGGTTACAAGGGCAAAATCGATAACCGGCCCGACGATGCGGTGGTCCTGCTCTTGCTCGGGGCCATCATCCTCACCGGTTTTATAGTTGAAGCGCTCAGGATTCGGGTCACGATGCCGCCGTGGGAGGTCTGGTCCTTTGGAGGTTGGTGGCTTGCCAAGGTCTTTATGGGACTAGACCCGGAAAGCACTATCGCGCTGCACAAAATTACCTGGTGGGTGCACGGCGTCCTGGTTTTCGGTTTCATTGCCTATATACCTTATTCCCGCCTGCTGCACATCATCACCAGCCCGGCCAATCAGTTCTTCGCTTCCCTGAAACCAACAGGCACTCTGGAACCGATTCGCGATTTTGAAACGGCCGAGACTTTTGGCACGGGCAAGCTGGAAGATTTTACCTGGAAACAGATCTTTGATTCCGAGGCCTGCACCCGCTGCGGGCGATGCCAGGAAGGATGTCCGGCCTATATCTCCGGTAAGCCCTTGTCTCCGAAAAAGGTTATCCAGGATTTGAAGGAGTATTGGCTGGCGAAGGCCGAGGCGGCAGTGGCGCAGAAAGCCGCCGCCGGAGACCCATCGGCGGCCCCTGCGGAAAATACCGCTTTGGACAAGGTGCTCCCCGGAGAGGTTATCGATCTCCATGAATTATGGGCCTGCACCAACTGTATGTACTGCATGGAACATTGCCCCGTCCTGATCGAGCATGTACCCAAGATTATCGGGATGAGGCAATACAAGGTGCTTACGGAAGCCGATTTTGCCCCAGAGTTGCAGCTCACCTATCGGAATATGGAAAACAACTCCAACCCATGGGGAGTGGGAGCACATCAGCGCGCGGACTGGGCCAAAGGTCTGGGTGTAAAAACCCTGGCCGAGGATGCAAGTGTCGAATATCTTTTCTATGTGGGATGTTCGGGCTCCTTTGACGATCGGGGGAAGAAAGTGGCCGTGGCCCTGACGCGGATCCTCCAGACGGCGGGAGTGAGTTTCGGCATCCTGGGGACCGAAGAAGGATGTTGCGGCGATTCGGCCATGCGGGGCGGCAATGAATACCTTTACCAGGCAATGGCGCAGGCCAATATCGAAACCATGAACGGCTATGGCGTCAAGAAGATCATTACCATGTGCCCCCACGGCTACAATGCCCTGAAGAAGGATTATCCCCATTTCGGCGGCAATTTTGCGGTGTACCATCACACCGAGATCATTGCCGACTTGCTGAAGCAGGGGAAAATCACCCTGAAAAAACCCGTAGCCGGCAGATTTACCTACCACGACTCCTGTTTCCTCGGGCGCTATAACGGCATTTTTGATGCGCCCCGGACCATCCTGCAGTCGGTCCCCGGGATGGAACTGGTGGAAATGGAACGCAACCGGGCAAAAGCCTTCTGCTGCGGCGCCGGCGGCGCCCGCATGTGGATGGAAGAGGACATCGGCGAACGGATCAACGATCTCAGGACTGATCAGGCCATCGCCGTGCAGGCCGGGACGGTTGCCGTCGCTTGCCCCTTTTGTTTGACCATGGTGTCCGACGGCATCAAAGACCGGCAGAAGGAGGAAAGCATGGCGGCCTTGGATATTGCGGAAATTGTCTGGAATGCTATGGCTTTGGAGGTACAGGAACCTGCGCCGCAATGAGGCGCAGGTTGATTGCCCTTCTCTTGGTGGCGGCCCTGCTTGTCCTGAGCGCTGCCGCCGCCAAGGCGGAGAATGTGGATACCTATGGCATTGGCTCCAAAGCCACAGCCCTAGGTGGCGCCTTTTCCGCTTACGCCGATGATCCTTTCGCCACCTATTACAATCCTGCCGGTTTGACGCAGATTACCAGGTCTCAGCTTTCTCTGGGGGCCAATCTGATCAGACCGAGCATGCAAGTGAGCAATTACCGGGTAACCGGCTTGACGCCGCCGCTCTCACTCGGTCCCAGTGATTTTCTCGATCAGTCGAATGCCATTGCGGTACCTCATCTCGGCTTTGCCATACCGCTCAATAAATCATTCACCGCGGGCGTGGGGATCTTTGTTCCCTATGGCTTCGACATAAAATGGCCGGGGACGCCCGATGCCCCCGGCGCTTATAATGCCCATCACGTCTGGTATATGCGGCAGGTGATAACGCCTTCCCTGGGTTGGCGGTTGACGGAGAAGCTTTCCCTTGGTGCGGGCGTTTCTTTGGGAAAGTCTGCCGCAGGGGCAGAGAGTTTAGCCTTTGCCCCCTTTATCGGGAATCTGCATAACCGGCAGATCGAGATGGACTTAAAAGATGATGCCAACTGGTCGCTGAACTTCGGCGTTCTTTACAAACCTCTGCCATCCCTTGCCGCCGGGCTGACCTATCGGGGTTACACTCGCACCGATTTTACAGGAACAGCGAAGGCCGTGGGCTTGAATGGCGCCGATACGCTGAGCGTGCCGGCTTTTGGCCTTGCCGGCCCCGTGCAGAATACGGTTGTCAATGCCGAGACGCGGATCGACCATCCCGAGCAGGTCCAGGCGGGTCTCCGCTATCTGCCCCTGGGGAGGCTTTCCCTGGAAGTGGATCTGGTCTGGACAAGGTGGTCGCGGATCAACGGTTATACGGTAACTTTCGATAAACCCTTTCTTGATGCCCCGGCGTTGGGGCCTTTCAACCCCGGTAAGATCAGCGAATTTTGTCCCCGAAACTGGCAGGATACGACGCAGGTCAGGTTTGGCGCGGAATGGCAGGTAAATAAAATACTGGCCCTCCGTGGCTCTTACTTCTATGATCCTACGCCCATTCCCGATTCCTCTCTGGACTTGCAGTGGCCGGATGCTGATAAAAGGACCTTTGCCCTGGGGCTGGGGCTTGATTTCGGCAAGCTAAGCGTGGATGGGGTTGTGCAATATGCGGTAACGGATGGGCAGAGGGAAATCGCCGGCCAAAGCACCGGTTTAAACAGTTCTTACGCCGGAGGCGGCGGCAGTCCCAGCGTTTCCTTCAGCGCGGAAGGCCATGTTTGGAATGGCGGCATAACCATCAATTATAAATTCTGACGACTTCATAAAAAGTCCCCCGGCTTCCGCCGGGGCAAGCTTCTGCGGCGTTGCATCCAAGAATGATTTTCAGGCCCCGAACTTCTCCAGTTTTTGGGCATGGGCCAGGGCCAGGGCCATGAGATTGGCCATGGGCATTCTTCCCAAACCGCCTTGCAGGCAGGCCCGTTCTCCGAATTGTTCCACCCTGTCCGGGCGGCAGGTAGGAGCAGCCAGCAGGGCGGGAACGGGATGCCAGCTGTGGGATTTGAGGGTTGCCGGCGTGGAGTGATCGCCCGTGACCACCAGGACATCGGGATTAAGGGCGGTAATCCGCGGCAGGAGCGTGTCCACCTCTTCAATCACTTTTACCTTGCCCGCGAAATTGCCATCTTCACCGTTGGAATCGGTGTGCTTAACGTGCAGGAAAAAGAAATCATACCGGGGAAAATTTTCTTCCAGCGCCCCAATTTCTTCGGCAAGGGTATGGGTTAAAGGGTTAACCTGCATCCCCACCAAGCGGGCAATGCCCCGGTACATGGGATAATTGGCAATGGCCAGCGGATTAAGGCCGAACCGGTCGACCATGCTGGGGAACTGTTGGTACTTTGCATAACCGCGCATCAGGATCATATTGGCCTTGGGTTCATCGCTCAGGATTTCTTTTACCTGTGCCAGCAGTTCCGTCAGAATCGCCGAGGTCCGGGTCGCTGCAGGCGCCAGGGCTAAGGGAGGGCGTGGCGGCAGGCCCGTTTGCTGAGGATCGGTTTCTTCCACTTCCTCACCGAGGTCGTCGCCCCGCAGGGCGATGACGGCCCGGTAATCCTTTTCCGGTCGAAAGAATATCTCAACATTAGCGGTAGCGGCCGAAGCCAGGCGGACTCTTTCCTGCAGCTTCCGGCACAGCCTTTCCGTCTCCTCCGTGGGAATACGTCCGGCGCGCCGGTCCACAAGCACCCCCCCCTTATCAATCGTGGCAAAGTTCACTCGCATGAAAACATCCCGGGGGGTCATGGGAAAATCAACGCCCGTTGCGGAAAGCAGGCCGCGCCCCACCTTGGTTTTTACGGGATCGTAGCCGAAAAGGGCAAAATGAGCCGGACCGCTGCCCGGCGTAATTCCGTCCCCCACGGGGTCGAGGAGTCCGCAGATCGATTTCTTTGCCAGGGCATCCATGTGGGGAGTGCTGGCCGCCTCCAGTTCCGTCTGGTCCCCGCCGGGCAAAGGAAGGCCGCCCAGGCCGTCCATAACCAAAAAAACGATTTTCTTGTCATTCTTTAATATCAATGAATCGATGAATTCTCCTGCCATCGGCCCCTCCTCTCTAATCCGGACTACCTTCCCTTGAAGCTGGGTTTTCTCTTTTCCAGAAAGGCCGTCATGCCTTCCTTCTGATCATCGGTGCTGAAGCACTGGGCACAACATTCCACCTCCAGCCGGGCGGCATTGTCCAAGGGGAGGTCGTAACCGAAGTTCATGCTGTGTTTGATCATCTTCAAGGCAAAGGCCGGCAGGCCCGCCAGCCGGACGGCGAATTTACGGGTTTCCGCCAGGAGCTGGTCCCCGGGAAAGACTTTATTTACCAAGCCGATCTCGTAGGCGCGCTTTGCATCCAACGACGCCCCTCCCATGATCAGCTCCTTGGCCCGGCCCATGCCCACCAAACGGGCCAGGCGTTGCGTGCCGCCCCAGCCGGGGATGATGCCCAGGGTAATTTCCGGTTGACCAAAGACGGCGTTTTCCGAGGCAAAGCGGACATCGCAGGCCATGGCGATCTCTGCCCCCCCACCCAGGGCGTAGCCGTTGACCGCAGCGATGGATGGCTTGGGCAGGGTTTCGAGAAAGCGCATTGTTTCGCTTCCCTTTTCCATGAAGGCAACCGCCCCGGCGGCCCGTAAATCCCGCATCTCTGAGATGTCCGCCCCGGCTACGAAAGCCTTTTCGCCGGAGCCCGTTAAGATCAGGGCCTTAATGTTTTCGTCATTTTTGCAGACCCCGGCGGCAGCCAGCAGCTCCGTCATCGTTTCGGAATTCATGGCGTTCAATGCCTTAGGCCTGTTGAAGGTGATCGTGGCGATGCCTTCCTCTACCGTAAAAAGAATATTATTATAAGACATAGGCACTCCTTTCTAAAAATTATACCCGCTCCAGGACAAGCGCCATTCCCTGTCCGCCGCCGATACACAGCGTGGCCAGACCGAGCCGGCAATCATTTTTCTGCATCTGCATGGCCAGGCTGTAAGTAATCCTGGCGCCGGTCGCCCCTACGGGATGGCCGAGAGAGATGCCGCTGCCATGGAGGTTGCATTTCCCCAGATCGACATCCAATTCCCGGAGACAGGCGATCGCCTGACAGGCGAAGGCTTCGTTCAATTCCACGATATCGATGTCCTTCATGGTGAGGCCCAGGCGGCCGAGGACCTTGCGGGTGGCCGGGATAGGCCCCAGCCCCATGTACGCGGGGTCCACGCCACCGGATGCATAGCCCTTTATTTTGGCGAGAGGTTTCAGCCCCAGCTCTTTGGCCTTCTCGGCGCTCATCACGACCACGGCAGCGGCGCCGTCGTTGATGCCCGAGGCATTGCCCGCGGTCACGGTGCCGCCCTCCTTTTTGAAGGCCGGCGAGAGCTTGGCCATCTTCTCCAGGGTGGTGTCCATGGGCCTTTCGTCCACGGCAAAGACAGAGGGGTCGCCTTTTTTCTGGGGGATGAGCAAGGGGACGATTTCATCGGCCGTCGAGCCGTCCTTGATAGCGGTCCGGGCCCGCTGATGGCTCAAGAGGGCGAGCTCGTCCTGTTCCTGGCGCGTTATGCCGTACTTGGCCGCGATATTCTCGGCGGTGAAACCCATATGGTATTGGTTGAAGATCTCGAAGAGACCGTCATGCACCATCAGATCCACCACCTGACCAAAGGGCATATTCATGCGATAGCCCCACCGCGCCTCGGGCAGCGCATAAGGGACGTTCGACATATTTTCCATGCCTCCCGCTACGACGATGTCCGCGTCACCGGCCTTGATGGTCTGGGCGGCCAAGGTAATGGCCTTCATCCCCGAGGCGCAGACCTTGTTGACCGTGATGGCGTTGGTTTCCTCGGGGAGCCCCGCGTGAATCCCCGCCTGCCGGCCGGGATTCTGCCCCAGGCCGGCGGTGAGGACGTTGCCCATGATACATTCGTCAATATAGGCCGGCGTCAGGGAGGCGTCGTAGTCGTAATATTTTCTGTTGATGTCCGTCATTTCGAATTCGCCCAGCCCCCGGGGGCGGCAGGACCTGATAAAATCGTTCACAGCGGGACGCAAGCCCGCCCGCTTCAGTGCTTCCTTTATGACCAGGGCACCCATATCCACCACTGGCACACCTTTTAAGGCACCGCCGAAGCTGCCGACGGCCGTCCTTGCTCCACTGACTATTACCACTTCTTTCATATGGTCTTTACCTTTCCGACAAGCCACGAGGCCTGTCCTTTCATAATTTGGCAATATCGAGTTTTTCCACAAATTCGATATCGCGCGGCACTTTGTAGGCAGAGAGGTATCTCCGGCAATGGCGGACCAATTCCCGCCCCTCTACATTAATTCCTGCATTCTTCACAACCAGGGCCTTGACCAGTTCCCCCCTCAGCAGGTCGGGCTTCCCCATGGCCAGCGATTCTTTGACGGCGGGGTGCAAATTGAGGACCATTTCCACTTCCCGGGGGTAGACGTTGAAGCCGCTGGTAATGATCATCCTTTTTTTCCGGCCCGTGAGAAAAATGTAGCCGTCTGCATCGATGCAGGCCAAGTCTCCGGTGTACAGCCAACCGTCCTTGACGACTTTGGCGGTGGCCTCTTCATCATGGTAATAGCCTTTCATGACGTTTATCCCCTGGATAAGAAGTTCTCCTTCCGTGCCGGGCGGCAATTCCCGGTCATCCTCATCAACGACGCGGGCCCCCTCAACACAGGGCACGATCGTGCCCACCGAACCAGGCTTATGCACCAGATGAGGCCTGGTGACGGAACACACCGGCGAGGCCTCCGTAAGTCCGTAACCTTCCATGATCTTGAGGCCGAATTTCTCTTCAAAACGGGGGAAAAACTCCACCGGCATCGCCGAACCGCCGCTGATGCAAAGTTTTAATGAGCTCAGATCGTATTTTTTATGCTCCGGCTGCATAACCATTCCCAGAAAAAGGCGGGGTACGGCGGCGATAAAGGTTATTTTCTCTTTCTCAATGGCGTTGAAAATGCCGTCCACGGAAAAGTGATCCATGAGCACCACGCTGGCCCCCAGCCGGATGACGCAGAGCAAGTTTACCACGGCGCCAAAGGAATGGAAAAGAGGGATCAGGGAAAGTCCGCGGCCTCCGTCCGTGACACCGCAGGTTGACCTCAGGAGATCGGATTGTGCATAGAGATTGCGATGCGTAAGCACCGCCCCCAGCGGATAACCCGTGAGACCCGACGTATAGATCATAACGGCGGGGTCATCCTCTGCCATTTCCGGCATGTTCAGGGTGAAAGGGCCTTTTTCAACGGCCCGCTGAAAAGGCGAATCGGGCTGCTGCTCATCGCAGAGGAGCAGGTATTTGCAGAGGGGCAGATCGTTTTTTATTTCCTCAAATCTGCCGGCCAGCATGGCCGTGGTGATGAGGCACTTCGCCTCGCTGTTTCCCAAAAGATGGCGCAGCTCGTAAGCGGTGGAAAGCACATTCAAGGTTACGGCTATGGCGCCGATCTTCTGGGCGGCGAAATATGAAACGACGAATTCCCAGATGTTGGGAAGCATGACGGCAATCTTGTCCCCTTTTCCGAGGCCCGCATTCCTCAGATCATTTCCCAGGGAGTTGACGGCATAGCTAAGGTCTTGATAGGTAAATCTTTTTTCCTCCTGGATTAGTGCTACCTTCTCTGGAAACCGCCGGCAGCTTTCTTCCAACATTTGTCCTAAACCCATTGCCATTTTGCCCCCTGTTATCGCGTCCCCATAGCATGAAGGGGTAATTTATTCAACAGGTATTGGGCATAAATACATTTGACTGTCCCGATGAATTGAGATAGAGAGAGAACAAAGGGAACGGGAAGAGAAAGCAGCGCCAATGAGGGAGGCAAAAAAAATCGAAAACGCGAATTGAAAAACCTATTGCCATGCTAAACCGCCGCTTCCTCATCAATTTCCTTTTCCTCTCTCTTATCGTTGCCTGCGCAGTTTATGCGTTCATCCATTATGATCTTTTAGTACTATTCCTCCATCGAAGAAGGGCGATTGCCTTAATAAGGTCCTTTCATCCTTATGATGCGTTCGCTTTTATTATCCTGCAAATCATGCAGGTTATCGTTGCTCCCCTGCCGGGAGAAATCAGCGGCATCATCGGCGGTTATCTCTACGGTCCGTTCCTGGGCACAATCTATTCGACCATCGGCCTCACGCTCGGTTCCCTTTTAGCCTTTGCGATTTCCCGAAGATTCGGCTTGCCTCTGGTGGAGAGGGTTGTAAAACGTGAATTCATCCGCAAGTATGACTACCTTATGGAACATCAGGGCAGTTTCGTTTCATTTTTGCTGTTTCTTATCCCCGGCTTTCCCAAGGATGGTTTATGTTACATCTTGGGAATGAGCCACATGCGGACCAGGACATTCCTCCTTATTTCCACCACCGGGCGGTTGTTAGGAACAATCTTGCTCACCGTGAGCGGAAGTTACGCCAGGAACGATCAATACTTTACGGTGCTCATACTCGCCGCGGTCAGCTGCATCGCGATTTTAACAGGCATCCTGTACCGGGAGAAGTTTTTGGCAAAGGTAAAAAGGAGAAAAAATGTAAAAACGCAGCAGCTTCAATGATTCATTCGGCTTGATTTATTTCAGCTTAAGTAAGTTGTTCATATTTAACGTGAAATATCTTTTATCCTTTGTCCCGTACTACTGAGCATAAACTCATTTTCGGATGTTCGACTTTACCTCTGCCCTTCAACCCGCACATTGATCTTATCCTCATAGTTGCCGGTGATGTGGTAGCTGGGGGAGAAAACTCCACAGCTACCCAACTAGGCATACTTATTTTGAGGATGCATTATATTCCTTTAACTTCTCTCGAAAATATCGTTCTGAATTTATGGTTTTCCCATCAGCTGATTTGATCATATAAGGTTTGCCAGAAATAGAGGATGTTGAAGCACATAGCCTTATAAAATCATCAGCGGTTTGGACCTTACCGTCGGCTATCTGGAGTTTAATTCGTAAATGCTCTACGGCTTGCTTCCCGGTATACTCTGTGCCGTTTCTAATAAATTTTGCCCCCTTTAAATTCTCGACTGAAGATATTAAATATTCTATTTTCTTTTTTTCAATATTATCTTGGGCTTTGACCATGCCGGGAAATAACGCTAGGACTACAAATAATATAACCAGTATGTTTTTCATGCTTTGCCCTCGGTAAATTGCCCGGTTGAAGGGCTCCAGCAGATCAGTACTGCTAACCAACTTTTCTTTCGCACATCTTCCTCCACAAAATCGAGGTTCGCGTCGCTATAAATAGTGCTATCCTTGAATGCTGCCGGTAAATTTAGGTCGGCAAGACCTCCTCCGAGATTTTCTTTCATGAGTAAAAAGTTAATGACACCTTCGCTCTATTGCTCCTTCACTTTCTTTCGCAAGGTCGCAAGCAGCTGTTCGATAGGATTTTTTGCCAGGATGTCATTAAACTGGGTGCGATAATTCAGAACCAGGCTCACGTTCTCGATCACGACATCATATACTTTCCAGTCGCTGCCCTTCAGAATCACCCTATAAGAGATAGGGATCTCCGTTGAGGAGGTGATGATTCTCGTTTGGACCTCAGCGCGGCTTCCTGTGACTCCGGTTTCCCGGTCAAAAACAATTTTTTCGTTGGTGTAGGCAAGAATTTTGTCGATGTATGCCTTCGCCAGCACCTGCCGAAAAAGCTCGACGAACTCCTTTCGCTGAGCGGCATTCATGCTGTTCCAGTTCTTGGCCAAAGTACGCTTCGAGAGTTCGATATCATCGAACATGCGTTCATAGATTGGTAGGAGTTTTGTTTTTTTGATCTCTTTGGCCGACTCGGGTTTGAGCTTTGGATCGCGTAAAACCTCAAGCACTTTGTTGACGTTATCCTGAACTGCGGCCAGCGGTGTACTGGCATATAAGGGAAAAGAAAACAGCAGAAATATGACGATGCTTAATACGGCAATCTGTCTTTTCATAACTTTACCTATCGTACCTTCATTGTAATAGGTTGTTTAAACCTTCTCCGACATTCCCATCTTCCGGCCAAGACAAGCTGACAGTATCCCTTTGCTTAAAAGGTACACGTTCTATACACCAACTTGCCTTACCCTGAGACGGGATAAGTAAATTTACAAAATTATTTCCTGCCTTTTCCAGCAGGAAATAATTTCTAATTTACTAATGCCGTCCGCCATGCTCCTCGCCTCCGCCATGGCCCTCACCTCCGCGATGGCTCTCGCCACCGCCACGCCCACCACCCCGCCCATGTCCCTCATCCCACCAGCCCCAATAGCATCCTTCGATAGATATGAGCATCATCAGTAGAAACATCAGGAAGATAAATATTCTTTTCATATATCCTCTTTTCGTTGCTTTGCCGCCCGGCAGAGTCGGTTTGTTATTTATTCCATAATTTGGAAAGTCACGCTTTGTTAAGTTCGCACATGCTTCATAGTCTGATAAACGTTTTGTCATTTTAATTTCCACCATGTTTTTCTTCCTCCCCTCTTTCAGATTTTCCCTGTCGTGGCTGGGATCGCTGCCGCGGTGGAGCTGCCTCTCGTGATTGAGGCTGTGACCGCTGCTGTTGGACTTCTTGTGAACGCTGCGGTGGGGCCGCATCCCGTGATTGAGGCTGTGACCGCTGCTGTTGGCCTTCTTGCGAACGCTGCGGTGGGACTGCCTCCCGTGATTGTGGCTGGGAACGCTGCTGTTGGAATTCTCTAGATCGTTGTGGCTGAGCCACATCCCGTGATTGAGGCTGTGACCGCTGCTGTTGGACTTCTCGAGATCGTTGTGGCGGGGTCGCCTCCCGTGATTGTGACTGTGACCGCGTTCCGGGCTTCAAACCTTGAACACCCCAAGTATTTTGCTTTTCCCAATGTCTGCTCTTTTCCCAGGTGCGCCAGTTTTGTTGAACTTGTTGATGGGGTATTCGTTGGTAGTTCCATTGATGCCCTCCCCAACGGTGCTCCCGATAGTCATTCCTCCAGCCTGAGGGTATGCTGACATAAAAAGAAGGAACGCTTCGATAATAGGACCAACCTGAGTTATACCGCCGTGAGCGATACCAGTGCCCTTCCCAGGGACGCCACCACCAGCCATTGTAGAAAAAAATGTCCACATCTAAGTCAGGGACGACATAGACATTCGTTTCCGGCAGGACGATTACCGCTGGTGGTGCGGCAAATACGATGAGTGGGGGCAGAGAAATACTAACGCCTATATCTACCCCTGCCATTACCGGCATAGGAACTATAAGTACCAACGCCAAAAGCATTCCTAAAAGTAAGTTTTTCATTTTGTTGACTCCTTGGTTTTTTATATTCATATTTACTGTACCGTCCAGAGGCGGCGGATACACGCCAATTACTACTTGGGGCCTCCTCTGTCCCGGCTGTCAGCGCTCCGCCACTCGACAGCGCCGAACCGGCTGGTGCCGAGTAACGTGTAAACGAGGCTGACGGTTCCCACCGTCTGGCGGGTGTCGGCTTGGTCGGGATACATCGCATTCCGGAGGGAAGCGATGTATTGGAGCCCGAGGGCGTGACGGCCGTAAATGCGAACAGTGAACCCCCCGTTCAGGCGGCCGATGTTCTCACTGCCGCCGGGATCTCCGCCACCCACACCGGTAATATAATACGCCCGTCCGGTTAAGTCCAACATGGCCCGGTCGCCAAGGATGAGGCGGAGCGCGAGGAGCCCCTGCGGGGCGACGCCGTAGTGGTAGTCGCGTTGGCCATCCGGGGTAACATTGCCGGCCGCGGCATAGCCGACGCCGCCGAGGGCCGAGCCCTGGAGCGCTACCGCTTGCAAGAGCCACAATTGGAAGGTAGTCCCAAGAGAGACTGCCGTGCTGGAAACGCGGAAAATGTGCGGCGATATGTAGTCATAGCCGCCGTAGAGACCCCATATCCCGCGATAGGCGTTGCCTGACTCGTATTTCTTTCCAAGGAGCAAGCCACGGATCATGACGTTGTCAAAAGGGTTGTCTGAGGTGCTGAAGCTGGTAAATTCGAAATGGAAGTAGTCGAAAGGGCGCTCATAGCTATAACCAGGCTTCCCGGGGAGCCCATAGGCCATCAGGAAGTCCACGTTTCCCTCGTTCCGCCTTATGGTGCTCGAGCCGCCCTTGTCGGTCAGGTTCGACGTCTGACTTGCGCCGAATCGCAGGCGCCAGAAGGTGGCCGGATTATGGCTCGGATACACGGGCTTGAACCGGTCTCCAAAGGCATAACGGTTGAACCCCATGGGTGGTGAGAGCGCCGCTGCCCCCAGCTCGCGCCAGAACCCCGGTTTGTCGCCATCGCCCTCTAACACCAGGCTGGCCATCCGGAAGAGCGCCTCCCCGAAGAAGGATCCGGCAATGCCGCTGGCGATCTGGTCATTGATGGAGGGATCTGTAGTCTCCCCGCCCGTTTCCCAGAGAAGGCTGCCCATGTTGCTGTAAAGAAGTGACTCCCAGTAACTGAGACCGGCCGATCGCGCGAATCCATAGTACATGGATCCCTGATAGGGATGCATGAACTGGTTCACGTTGAAGGCGTCCGTGTCAACCCCCCAGGGCCCGTGGACGACGTGGTCCCAGAAGATTGATGGGTTCGCGTCGTAGGTTTTTTTCCCTGACGGCTCTATAGAGTCGGAGTAGGCGAGCCGGTCATACCCGTTGAGGAGCAGGATGAAGGCCGGGATTTCGAGGGCGGGGATGAGGTAGCTCTTGCCGGCTCCGGTCTCCCAAAACATGGACGGTGTCGGCACCGCGGGCTTTTCCTTCGAAATCGCTTTTGCTTCCATAGAGAGATTTACGGTCCGGCTCGAGATCGTATCGGAAAGCTCAATCGCATCCAGTGGCGCCATGTTGTTATATCCAGGTTTTGTCGCCAGGAGGTTGTACTTCCCTGAGGATGGAATACTCGTCGAATAGTTACCCGATGCATCAGTAGTACCTGTTCCTGCCAAACCACCGGTCCTTACATCTGTTACGGTGACAATGACCCCTTGCAGGCCGTGGCTATTCGAGAGGTCATTTACGGAGCCCGAGATGCCTCCTCCTTGGGCAAAGGCCTGACTGTTAAGAGCGATCACTACACCCACAAGGAGCACGGCAAGAATTGCCTTGCATGTTTTTCTTGCGTGCTTCACGGTTTCTTCTTTACTTCACGATCAGATTATTTTTTATCGATTTTACCCCTTTGACGCTTCTTGTGATTTCACCTGCTTTATCGACGGCCTGTTGAGAATTAACGAAGCCACTCAGTTGCACGGTGCCCTGATAAGTTTCGGCACTGATCTGAAATGACTTGAGAAAATCATCTTTTGCAAGCAGAGATTTTACCTTGGTCGTGATGACTGAATCGTCAACGTATTCTCCTGTGCTTTCATGTGTGCGTGTTGATGCGCAGGCGGCAAAGGTGGCGATCAGCATAAGAATCACTAAATAGCGGATAACGATATTTATCTTTTTCATGGCGGTTACTCCTCTAAGTTTGTGGTTAAATGGTTAGATGGTTCCCAGTGGTTACAACGGTTTCCGCCCCTGAATGACTCTGACCAGTACGACGATGATGGCAACGACCAGCAGGATATGGATAAAATAACCCATCGTATAGCCGGTCACCAGTCCCAGCAGCCATAGAATTATCAGCACAACAGCAATGGTCCACAACATTTTCTCCTCCTTTCTGAATGATCATTCCCACTATCGGCAATCGCAGCACCATAGCAGCCGACAGTGATCCTACACACCCTCTTTGGTCTTGTACTCAACGGTCCTACTGGACGATGATTTCAAAAAGGACTCTCATATTTGCCTTTGCTGCTTTTGAGTAAAGCTCTTTAGGGGCCGCTTCTCGTATTGCCGGGCGTGTCTCGCCATAGCCGATGGTGGAAAGCCTGTCCCTTGTAATGACGCCCTCGTTAACCAGGTAGGCCCGGACGGCATCCGCTCTTCTTTCACTCAACTTTTGGTTATACTCTTCCGTACCGGAAGCAGAGGTATACCCAGCAATACGGATTTGAGCTTTGGGGTTTTCTTTTAAAAGCTGGACATTCCTTTTCAGGATCGTCTGCGCTTCTGGCTTAAGTGTCGACTTATCGAAATCAAAATGCACATCCTCAAAAGCGAGAATAATGATCTTCGGCTCAACTGCGGCGACCATAACCTGCTCCTGGACCTCTGGCTCAGACGCCATGATGACGACCTTCTCCTCAACGACCTCTTTAGCCATGGGCATAGGTGTGGGTTCGACGATCGGCTCGGACTTCACGATCGGGAACTGCGCGGGTTCAGATATTGGTTCATAACGAGCAGCAGGTGCCGGTTTGGACCCACCGAAATAGAAGGTCAGGCCCGCGGTGTACTCCAGGTTGTTATAGACACTGCCCAAGGCCAGGACGTGACGGACGTCGCCCCGGAGGGCCAGCCAGTCCGTCAAAAAATATTTAAGGCCCGCACCATAATCAAAGGTGGCCCGCGTCTTGTTTTCTGTATTATCGCGGTAGTTGATGGTCATGCCCCCGGCACCCGCCGCCAGGAAGGGAACCAGCTTGCCGCCAGGCAGGAAATGGTACAGCCCCTCGACCCGGTAGTTGTAAACATTGGTGTTGGTGTCGGTGGCCTTATACTTAGTATCGATGTAATCAAAGACCCCCTCGGCACCCCAGTTCTTCGTAAAATCGTAGCCAAGCCGCAGGCCATAGACCGGACGGTGCTCCAGGTATTGATTTCCTTCAAACCAGTATCCTCCCACAAAGGGGGAGACGGAAAAGCTCTCCGGCCGGATTTCAGCCAGGACGGGTTTACTGAGGGCAAGGCTCAACAGCATTGCAAAGACAAAGCGGAATTTCTTCATTGCAGCCTCTTTTCGTTTGGCTCATCCCCGCTGCCGGCGCTTGCTTCATCCATTGCAGCCGGCAGTGGGCATACAGTCTTTTTGGCCTTGTACTCGGATTACTCGATGGTCATCCGGTTCTTTACACCCTTCACACCGTTTACGTCGTTCGCGAATTTGGTGGCCAGGTCCTTTTCGGCAGTGTTCTTCGCTTTGCCACTTAATGTAACCACGCCCTTCTTCGTGGTGACAGAGGTTTTGAGGGCACTGGTCGAACGGTGATATAGCAACGTCATCTTGACCTGGGTGGTGACGGAGGCGTCATCGATCTTTTCGCCTACCGTGCGCTTCATTTTCGCGGTTTTTGTCACGGTCATCTCATTATTTACGTCTTTAACCCCTTCGACATCCTTGGCGTATTCCGACGTCAATTCCTTTTGCGCCTGACTGGCGGCATTGCCGCGCAGGGTCACGATGCCGTCCTTGACGTTGACCTCGGTTGTGCGGGCGCTCACGCTGCGATGAAACAAGAGCGTGGCTTTCACTTTATCGCGGAGCCACGCATCAGAGTTCGTGGGGGGAGGCGTACCTTGGACTTCCAGCTTGTTGTCCACACTCTTGACGCCGGGGAGGCCTGCTACGGTCTCCTGGGCCAATGATTTGTGGGAGTCTTCGGCGACGCTCCCCGTCAAGGTGACGGCACCATCCTTGGACTCGATTTTGATATCATCCCCCTGCAGGTAGGTTTTGAACAAATAGGACTGCTTGGCAGATGACTCGATACGGCTGTCCATTTTCGATGCCTGTACCGGTGCACTGAACGCCAGCAACGCCATCGCTGCCACCGCTAGAAATATAAAATGTCTTGCTTTCATTGTACGTTCTCCTTTTATTGTTTTGTTGTTACTGTTATTGTTTGAACTCTTTTACTCCAAAGACCTCTTGCCTTTCGGAGTTCCGGTCGCGGTGTCTCATGCAACCACAGCCGAGAGCACAAGGGGCGCCGTTGCATGATACCTCACTCGCACTACTTCCCTAATCCCGCTAAACGGGATAAGTAAGTTTACGAATTATTTCCCGCCGGAAAGACGCAGAAAATAACTTCTAACTTCCTAAAACCTTCTTGAACTGACCGATCTTCTCTTGAACTTTGCCTGCGATCTTTTCAACGGTGCCTTCGGCTTCCAACTTTGGATTATCGCTTAGTTCCCCGGCAACCTCCTTGAGCTTACCCTTAACTTTATGAAACTTGCCTTCCGCCTGGTCTTTCGTGCTGGATTTCATGTTATTCCTCCTTTCGTGTCGTTTTGACTGCCAGCCCATTTTGTTTCAATGGGAAAATCTTTTTTGCAAACCGATCCGCGCTTAGGTCTTCCCCAACCCCACTGGGTGGAAAACGGTGTGGAACTTCCTTTCATAGGGCTCTTTGAGAAGGGTCGTCGCTCCCCGAAACACCCGATAATGCTCCGACTTCAGGTGGGCCATAAGGTGCTCCTGGGTATCCCATTCTTCAAGGATAAAAAAGCGATTTCTATCCACGATATCCTGACAGACTTCACAACTCCGGCATCCTGCTTCCACCCTTATGGAACCGGACAGCGAAGCCATTGTCTGTACCAACTCCAGGCGCTTTTCAGGAAGTGCCTTCATTCGTATGATTACAATGATCATAACCATCCCGTAGCAAATGGCCTGCCAATAGTTGGAGAAAAAGATTATTCATGGATTAATATATGATAACAGATTGTTAGCTTTATTGGAGTAAGCAGCAGAAAAGCATGGAAGGATTCTTTGGGCCTCACTATTTGGTGGAACCTCAATATTTTGAGGGATACTTTGCAAGGAAGTGGATACTATCCCGGAGCTATTCGGTCTTCGAGCGGAGTATCCAGAAGCCCGTAGAGCGGCACTTCTCAATAGGTGGGATAGCCCTGATATGAATCTGATCGAGCACAATTGCATCTGCGACTTGAACAGCAGTTCCGGGAAGAGTCGGTATTACATTATATGAAAAATTATTTTGGTAATCTGACTGCACGAGATGGAGAAAAGAGACTTCAATAAGGGACTTGCAACCCTCTGTATAGGTGGCGGTATGAAAATTGCGATCGCAGCAAGGTCGTAATAAATAGCGCTTAGTAAAATATAGGGATTACCATGTATGTTTTACTAAGTTAAATGAACTAATGATAAGCTTGATATCAAAGGAGCAAGGTACATGGCGAAACTAGTTCCAATTGAAGAAGCGGTCGGCCTTATTAAAGATGGGGATACCGTTATGATCGGCGGCTTCATGGGCTGCGGAAATCCACACAAAGTAATTGATGCCCTCGTAAAGAGGGACGCAAAGAATCTGATGGTGATATGCAATGATGGTGCATGGCCGGAATTCGGAGTAGCCAAGCTGATTACCAGCGGTCAAGTCAAGAAGCTTATTGCGACGCATGTCGGTCTGAACCCCGAGGTTGGCAAAAAAATGAATACCGGCGAATTGCAAGTAGAGCTCATACCGCAGGGAACATTTGCAGAGCGTATCCGCTGTGGAGGCAACGGCTCGGGTGGATTCCTAACTAAGACAGGTTTCGGAACAATTATTGCCGATGGGAAGCAAGTAATCAGCATTGATGGGAAAGAATATCTTCTTGAACTTTCGTTGAAAGCGGACGTAGCACTCATCTGCGGCAACAAAATAGATAGAAAAGGCAATGTATGGTATCGGGGCACAACACGTAACTTCAACGTGGTCATGGCGACCGCTGCCGGCATTGTCATAGCTGAGGCTGATAATGTTGTGGAGCTTGGTGAAATTGAACCGGAGAATGTTGCAACCCAGGGTATTTTTGTAGACTTCATCTTGGACGGAGGTAACGCGTAATGGAAGACGTTAAAGGCTTTATTGCTGCTAGAGTTGCTAAAGAACTCAAAGATGGTGATGTAGTAAGTCTGGGTATCGGTCTGCCGACCCAAGTTGAAAACTATCTTCCCGAGGGTGTTAGAATTACGCTTCTTTCAGAAAATGGCATCGTTGGAGAGGGGCCGCAGCCGTCTACCGCGGATGCGAGTCCATATGTTGTTGATGCGGGTGGACAACCTGCTTCTGTTCTTATCGGGGGTAGCTTCGTAGACAGTGCGGTTTCCTTCGGTATCATCCGCGGCGGCCATGTAGATGTGGCTGTTTTAGGGGCTCTTGAATTTGACGAGGAGGGTAACTTATCGAGCTGGATCATACCGCGTAAAAAGGTTCCCGGCATGGGCGGTGCGATGGATCTGGTCATAGGAGCCAAGAAGGTTCTTATCGCGATGGGGCACACCAATAAGGGCATGCACAAGATCCTGAAAAAGTGTACTCTTCAGCTTACTGCCGTCAAAGCGGTGGATATGATTGTAACTGAAATGGGTGTAATGGTTGTAACAGGTAATGGCATTGAATTGCTTGAATATAATCCTGATTTCACAATTGAACAGATTCAGGCAGCAACCGAGGCACAGCTTATCATTTCTCCCAATCTCAAGAAAATGGCAGTTTAAAAGCGATAACAAAATGCCGGCTAAACAGTGAGTCATTTGGCATTTATGAGGAAAAACTATGAACATTTCAGACGTCAAAGCCACTGCCTTTGCGATGCCGCTGACTAGCCCGGCATTCCCGCGCGGGCCTTATCGATTCAACAATCGCGAATTTCTGGTTATCACCTACCGCACGGATCCGGAGGTGTTACGCACGGTAGTGCCAGAACCGCTGGAAATTTCTGAACCGCTAGTGAGGTATGAATTTATGCGCATGCCCGACTCGACCGGTTTTGGCGCTTACACCGAATCCGGCCAGGTCATCCCGGTAAGCTTTCGTGGTGCGAAAGGCGGCTATGTGCATGCGATGTACCTGAATGATCATCCGCCCATCGCCGGTGGGCGCGAGTTGTGGGGATTTCCGAAAAAACTTGCCTCGCCTAAGCTCGATGTCGAGATTGATACGCTGGTAGGCACGCTCGACTATGGAAAGGTGCGCATCGCTATGGTGACGATGGGATTCAAGCATTGCGCGGCAGATCATGCCGCGGTGCTGGCCGCACTGGCGGCACCGAATTTCCTGCTGAAAATCATTCCACACGTAGACGGTTCAGCCCGTATCTGCGAACTGGTGCGCTATTATACGACCCAGGTAACGCTTAAAGGCGCCTGGACAGCGCCGGGTTCGCTGGAGCTGCATCCCCATGCGCTCGCATCGGTTGCTGATTTGCCGGTGCTCAAGATCGAGTCTGCCCTGAACTTTGTTGCGGATCTGACTCTTGACCTAGGTGAAGTTGTATACGACTATCTTTCACTTCCAAGGGGAAATGCCGGTTAGCATGTCGACCCAAAGAGCAACGGAAAAGCGGCTGATCGACGACCAGCCGTTCAGTCCTAAGCTGGCGTTATTTCAACTTCAGCACAACCTCGCTCATCCCGCCGGGAACCCAGTGCGTGGCAAAGCCCAACCGCTTGAAGACCTCGAGCATCTTCTCGTTGTCGGCTAGGACATCGGCCCGGATATCCTCGAGGCCCCTTTCACGGGCTACCCCGATGAGGAGCTCGACGAGCTTGGACCCCAGGCGCTTGCCCTGGAATTTTTCCTTTACGAGAACCGCCACTTCACCGGACGTCGCGTCTTGGTTCATAATCAGCCGGGCCACCGCGATCATGCTTTTCTTGCCCTTTTCCTCTGTCTCTGCAATTAACGCCATGTGCCGGTCATAATCGATATTACAGAAAAGGGTAAGCCATTCATGGGAAATGTCTTTAATAACGGAGAAGAACCTTTTCCGCAAGGTTTCCTGGGACAGGGAAGCGAGCATCTCGTGCTCCGCGGGTTCGTCCTCGGGGCGGATGGCGCGGAGCACGACGGCGGTCCCATCCGCCAGTTGCCAGGGGGTGGTGTATTTGGTCGGATAAGGGGTGATAATCAGGTGCGGATAGGGCGAACATCCGTTCGGGTCGTAATCCTTATCCAGAATGATGCGGGCATCCAGGGCGCAGGCTTGGCCATTGCCGATGGCCAGTGGATTGATATCGATTTCCGCGATCTCGGGAAAGTCGACGATAAGATTAGAAAAATTGACCAGGATGGCCTCGAGCGCTTCAAAATCCGCCGCCGGTTTGCCCCGAAAGCCCTGGAGTATTTTATACACCTTAGTATCACGGATCAACATTTTTGCCAAGGGTTGGTTGAGCGGCGGCAAGCCAATCGAAAAATCCTTGATGAACTCCGCCATGGTACCCCCCATCCCAAAGAGGATCACCGTACCGAAATCCCGGTCCTTCTTGGCCCCGAGGATAAGTTCGTAATCGATGTCCGTGGCCATTTTTTCTACCGCCACACCCGCGATGGCCGCCGCCGGAGCGCGTTTCCGCACCCTTTGCAGCAACTTCTCATAGGCTTCCTGCAGTTCCGTCCGGGAATCTATTCCCATGATGATGCCCCCCACGTCGCTTTTGTGGGAGATGTCCGGCGAGACAATTTTGATCACGACGGGATAGCCCACTTGGTCGGCGATACAGGCCGCCGCTTCCGGATCCGGCGCGACCTGCGCCATGGTTACCGGGATACGGTAGGTCAGGAGAAAATCCTTCGACTCTGCCTCGTTGAGCAGCGTTCGTCCTTCCTTGCGAACTCGCTTGATCAGGTCCTGCAGGTGTTCTTTTACCGGCGCTTGGTGCGCCGGCAACTCGCCGGGGACTTCATAAAGCTGATCGAGACGTCGCTTGTACCGGCACATATTCACATAGGTGCGGACCGCTTCTTCGGGGGTGTCGAAGGTGGGAATACTGTTCTCCACAAAAATACGCCTCCCCGCCTCGACGTCCTCTGCCCCCATCCAGGTAGCGATAACCGTCTTCCCGGTTTTTTTCGCACTATCGGCCACCGCTTGCGCCAGCAGAGTGGAAGGGGCAGAATCCATGGGGACGTAAATTATGAGCACGGCATCCACCAGGGGGTCCCCGAGGCAGATGGTAAGGGCTTGGACAAACCGGGCAACCGTCGCGTCACCCAGCACATCCACAGGATTCGCCTTGCTCCAGTAGGACGGCAAAAAGGCGCTCAGTTGGTTGATGCTCTCGGGAGAAAGGGATGCCAACTCCCCACCCAAATGCATCAGAGCATCGGTTGCCATCACGCCGGGGCCACCGGCAGACGTGACAATGGCCAGCCGCGGACCTGCCGGCAACTTCTGGGAATCCAATACCTCGGCCGCATCGAAGAGTTCCGCTATTTCCCCGACCCTTACTACGCCTGCTCGCTTGAAGGCGGCTTCGTATACCGCGTCGTCCCCCGCCAGCGCGCCGGTGTGGGAATGAGCAGCCCTGGCGCTCTCCGCGAATCTGCCGGGCTTTAAGATAATGATCGGTTTCCGGCAGGCAAACCCCCGTGCCGCACTCATGAATTTTCGCGCGTTGCCCACGCTCTCCATATAGATCAGAATGCTGCTGGTGGCCTCGTCGGTTCCTAAAAAATCGATCAGGTCGCCAAAATCGACGTCGAGCATGGAACCGAGGGAAGCGAACATGCTGAAGCCGATCCCTGCGCTGACGGCCCAATCGAGAATCGCGCTGCCGAGGGCGCCGCTCTGGGAGATGAAGGCGATATTTCCAGGTGGCGGGTTGCCCCGGAGGAAGGTCGCATTTAAGCCCCGGACGGGTCGTACAAAGCCGAGGCAGTTCGGTCCCATGATGCGCATCCCGTATTTTTTTCTGAAACCGTCGAGCTCGCGCTCTAACGCGGTACCTTCTGCACCAATCTCCTTGAACCCGGCGGAGATGACGACGATCCCCGCCACGCCGGCCCGGCCGCACTCTTCGACGACTTTCGGTACCGAACGGGCTGGTGTGGCAATCACGGCTAGCTCTACCTGTGCGGGAACAGCGGCGATGGAGGGATAGCACTCCCTATCCAACAGACTGCTCTTAGAGGGGTTTACCGGAAAGATGCGCCGCTCCTTTGACTGGAGCAGGTTCTCCAGAATTGCCCGACCGATGGTACGTTCTTCCTCCGAGGCCCCGATCAGGGCGATGGTTTTAGGATCAAACATCACTTGCAGGTGGCTCATTTTTCTCTTCTCCTTTGCGAGGTTCGCCCTGTTGTGATTCTACTCAATGAAGGTTCCTGCCATTCCATCAATTTCTCGCGATAAGGGCCGCCGAAGTTGTCCATGGCCAAGGCAGGCATATTGTGATTGTTGAGCTTACCGCTAACTTTAAGAACGCCGCTACTTTTTGAACAGCAAACGCGTGCCGGGCTTTACCAGGGCGGCAAGCTGGAGCGCGTCCCAGTTGGTGAGACGTATGCAGCCATGTGACTGGGTGCGGCCGATCGTTGACGGTTCCGGGGTGCCGTGCAGGCCGTAATGTTTCTTGGAGATGTCGATCCACACGAGCCCGACAGGATTGTTGGGACCGGCGGGGACCGTAACTTTTGCATCCCGCGGGTTCGCGTTCCAGAACAGGTGAGGATTGTAATGATAGGCCGGGTTGAATTGTACGCCCTTTACTTTCCACTTGCCGATCGGGAGCGGGTCGTGCTTGCTGCCGGTGGTGACGGGAGCGTAGAACAAGATGTGACCGCTTGCGTCGGTGACGGTAAGTGCAGACCTCCTCTTCATGACGGTCACGACGACGGTCGGCTTTACGGGCGCGCTCACCCTGGCTGGTGCGCCTTCAGGCGCAAGCGGTGCAGGCGACGCCTTTCCGGCAGGCAGCACCATTGGCTCCACGTTTGGAACCTCGATCTCTTCGCCGGCGGCAAAGCGGGATTCCGGATTCAGTTGCCGCAGCAAGGACGGTGTACTGTGAAAGCGTTCTGCAATTGCTTCGAGCAGTGACGTATAACCGAGAGCGGAGAGCGACGCCTGCTGCTCCATGTGAGCGGGGATGGGCGTGAAAGGTCCCGCCGCATCCTCGGGGGTGATGCGGTAGCGCGTAACGGGGGCGACCATCCGTTCCGGTTCGCCTTGCTTTTGAAAGCAGTCGAGGGCCTTCGTTGTGTTGGCGCCCCTGCGCCCGTCGAGCACGCCTGGCGAGAAGCCGGCGCGATCGAGCATGACCTGTACCTGGAGGACATTGAGGTACGGCGGCCGCGGGGCGTCAGCCGCCTGGGCAAGCACCATGAAGGCCATCATCATCCAGAGTGTCGGCATCATTTCCTTTCTCTAATTCTCACGCAAACCCTCAAAAAAATGGTAATCAATGCTTGGCCAGGCACAGCGGCGGTCCACGTTGCGCCACTCGACAGCGCCCCGAGACGGCGGCTGCCGAGGAAAGTATAAACGAGGCTGACGGTGCCCACCTTCTGGTGAACATCGACCCGATCTAGTCCCGGATGAATCTGATGAATTGGAGTCCGCGGACATGAGGGCAGTAAAGACACACGTTGAATCCCGCGTTCAGGCGGTGCATATTTTTACATGTTAAGTTGCTGGTGTGGATCTTTAAGAGTAAAAGGCCGGATCACCTTAAAAGGTTTTTCCGGCCCTTGCTCTCGCCCTTATTTTACGATGATCTCAAAAAGGACCCTCATGTTTGCCTGGGCCGCTTTTGAGTAAAGCGCCTTAGGTGCTGCTTCATAGACTGCCGGATTTGTCTCGCCATAGCCGATGGTGGAAAGCCTCTCCCGTGTAATAACGCCTTCGTTAATGAGGTATTCCTGGACGGCCTTCGCCCTTCTTTCGCTCAACTTTTGGTTGTACTCTACAGTACCGGAGGCAGAGGTATAACCGGCAATGCGGATTTGAGCTTTAGGGTTATCCATTAAAAGCTGAATATTCCTTTTCAGGATCGTCTGCGCTTCCGGCCTAAGTGTCGACTTATCAAAATCGAAATGTACGTCTTCAAAGGCCAGGACAATGATCTTCGGCTCCGCGGCGGCTGCCATCACCTTCTCCTCAACCACAGGCTCTGGCTCTTCCGCTACGATGATGACGACCTTTGCCGCCGCCACTGGTTCCGGAGGGGGGGGCGGCGGAGGGGGTGGTATTGGCTCAGGCTTCGGTTCATACTTCGCAACAGCGGCCGGTGCGGGCTTTGCCGCGCCACCGAAAGCAAAGGTTACGCCCATTGTAACTCCAATATTATGGTAGGTCTCTTGCTTAACCTCGCCAACCATATAATCTTTGAGATCGACTCTGAGGGCGATCTTGTCTGTTACCCAGTATTTCGCCCCCACGCCGATATTAAGAGCAAACATGTCCTTAGTCTCTATCGAAGGATGATACTGTGCTCCACCTACACCGGCGAGGATAAAGGGGTTGAATCTGCGCTCGGGCATAAAGTGATAGACGAGATCGAGATGATAAAAGCCGAGATCGACGCCATCCATGGGACCTCCGAACTGTCCTTCCTTTTCACCCGTTTTTGTCTTGTCATCAACGTTGGTATGGATAAATTCCCCGACGCCTTCAATGCCAAAATGCTTCGTGAAATTGTAGCCGAGCCGTAGGCCAAATATGGGTCGGTTTTCCAGATTTTGGTCGCTTTCGAAGAAATTGTACCCTCCGAACGGACCTACTTCAAAGCTTCCCGCCTTTATCTCGGAACGAGCAGACAAGGGTAGAAGAAAAACAAGGGCTGCTACCATCAGCGCTGCACGATACGTTGCTTTCATTGTACGTCCTCCTTTATATTGTTGCATTTTACTGTTGCCCTTCCCGGCTCTTTGAAAAAAATCGGGATATCGCGTTGCTAAAAGAACGAGGCGTTGGAGAGAGGCAAAGGGAGGCGCAGGCTGAATTGCCTGCCTTCCCTTTTGCCTACTTTCACGCCCAAGGCCTCATGCCTTATGGGACATTAACGACCGTGTTTACCATCGTAACTGAAGCACCCAGGGATAACGCTCTGCCGTTCAGCGTCACTAACGCGACGTTGCCGGCAGTGGAGAACGAGGCTCCCGCCTGAGAAATGATGGTTCCTACCATGGTCCCGCCGCCGCCTGCGTTGATCGTCGCGAAAGTACCGACCTGCCAGAAGACGTTCTTGGCCTGGGCACTGCCAGCCAGGATGATGCTCTGCGGGAATGCCGCTCCCGGGCCGCCCACGGTGAGCGTACTGCCTATTTGGAACACAAAGATAGCATTTGCATCCCCAAGGGCGTCAAGAGTGAGATTTCCTCCCTGGATCAAGACCGACGAGGCGTTTGTGTAGACACCCGGATGTATAGTTGTCCCAGCCAAATTGCCAGCCAGAACTCCGTTAGACGGCATTGCCGCCAAGGCCAGATACGCGGTTTGTGCGTCGAGACGGGCTTGAGTTGCAAGCGCGCAATAGGCAGCATTTACACCAGTGGAATTGGGGCCCGTGGTGGAATTGGTACATGTGTAAATCGTCCCGTTCACTGCTCCAATATTGGACCCCGTTTCCGTAAAGATATCTCCTTCCGTATCGTGGAACCCGGTCACCGACGTAGCAGCCGTAGCTATCGTCCCGATATTCCCATTGATGACCGTCAGAGTCCCCTGGTTGGTCATCCCGGCGGAACCTCCAAAAGTCCCGAACGATTTCACCAAGCGAAGGTTTGGCGCATTGGTTACGGTCAGTTGTGCGGTTCCTGGTGGTACGAGCGGGTTGGTCGGATCAGTGGCGGTGATTGTGATGGGCCCGCCGACGGTTAACGCCGTGGCCACACCATTGGAACCTGGTGCATTGCTGATGGTAGCAATAGCCGAGACAAGCGGCGTGGTCTTCCAGGTCATGGATGACGTCAGATCCTGCGTCGTTGCATCCGTATATGTCCCCGTGGCGATAAACTGCTGAGTGTCCCCAACACCAATGCCCGCAGTGGCCGGGGTGACCGCGATGGAAACCAGTGTTGCCGGAGTTACCGTCAGTGTTGTGCTCCCCGATGTGAGCACGAGCGTGATTGGATCAGTATAAGTGGCGGTGATCGTCGTTGTGCCTGTGGTTAAAGAAGTTGCCAAGCCATTGGAACCGGGGGCATTGCTGATGGACGCAACGGTTGAGACGAGTGGCGTGGTCTTCCAGGTTACAAATGACGTCAGATCCTGCGTCGTTAGGTCTGTGAATAACCCCGTGGCCATAAACTGCTGCTTTGTCCCAAGGGCAATGCTCGGATTGACCGGGGTGACCGCTATGGACAACAGTGTTGCCGGAGTTACGGCGAGTGTAGCGGGGATTGCTGATATTATACCCGTGCTCGGATCAGTGGCGGTGATCGTGGTTGTGCCTACTGTTAACGAAGTTGCCAAGCCATTGGAACCGGCGACATTGCTGATGGACGCAACAGTCGAGACGAGCGGCACGGTCTTCCAGGTCACGGATGACGTCAGATCCTGCGGTGGGCCGGCTGTGAATATCCCCGTGGCTTTAAACTGCTGTTTTATCCCAAGGGCAACACTCGCATTGATCGGGGTAATAGCTATGGACACCAAGGTTACTGGGGTTACGGTCAGTGTCGTGGTACCCGATGTGAGCGAGAGCGTGATCGGATCAGCATAAGTGGCGGTGATCGTCGTTGTGCCTGCAGTTAACGAAGTGGCCAAGCCGTTGGAACCGGCGGCATTACTGATAGAAGCAACTGCCGAGACGAGTGGCGTAGTCTTCCAGGTCACAAATGACGTCAGATCCTGCGGCGGGCCGGCTGTGAATATCCCCGTGGCGATAAACTGCTGTTTTGTCCCAAGGGCAATACTCGGATTGACCGGGGTGACCCCTATGGAAATCAGGGTTGCCGCCGTTACTTGCAGTGTTGTGCTTCCAAATATTCCAGAGGTCGGATCGGTGGCGGTGATCGTCGTTGTGCCTGTGGTTAATGAAGTGGCCAAGCCGTTGGAACCGGCGGCATTGCTGATAGACGCAACAGGCGAGACGAGCGGCAAGGTCGACCAGGTCACAAATGACGTCAGATCCTGCGGCGGGCCGGCTGTAAATATCCCTGTGGCTTTAAACTGCTGTTTTATCCCGAGGGCAATGCTCGGATTGACCGGGGTGACCCCTATGGAAACCAGTGTTGCCGTAGTTATGGTCAATGTCGTGGTCCCCGATGTGAGCGAGAGCGTGATCGGATCAGTATAAGTGGCGGTGATCGTGGTTATGCCTGTGGTTGACGAAGTGGCCAAGCCATTGGAACCTACGGCATTGCTGATGGTCGCTTTAGTCTCGTCCGAGGACTTCCAGGTCACGAATGGCGTCAGATCCTGCGGCGGGCCAGCTGTGAATATTCCCGTGGCGATAAACTGCTGTTTTGTCCCACGGGCAATACTCGGATTGACCGGGGTGACCCCAATGGACAACAGTGTTGCCGGAGTTACGATCAGTGTTGTGTTTCCGAATATTCCAGAGGTCAGATCAGTGGCGGTAATTGTGATTGAAGGGGCGCTTACGGCTGACGAAGTGGCCAGCCCATTGAAACCGGCAGCGTTGCTGATGGTTGCAACAGTCTCGTCCGAGGACTTCCAGGACACGGATGACGTTAGATTCTGCGTCGTGGCGTCTGTGAATATTCCCGTGGCGATAAACTGCAGTTTTGTACCACGGGCAATACTCGGATTGACCGGGGTGACCCCAATGGACACCAGTGTTGCATTAGTTACGGTCAGTGTTGCGGTTCCTACTTTTCCCGTGGTCGGATCACTGGCGGTGATCGTGATGGGGCCTCCTATGGCTTTAGAAGTGGCCAGCCCGGAGAAACCTACTGTATTGCTGATGGTTGCAACTGCCGGGTTCGAGGAAGTCCAGGTCACGGATTGTGTCAGATCTCTTTTCGTGTTGTTTGAATAGATACCAGTGGCCATGAACTGTTGTGTCGTTCCCTTGGCAATGCTCTGGTTCGGCGGTGTTACCTCGATGGTCACCAACTGGGTTGGAAACCAATGTCCGGTTTCTCCGCCGCCGCCGCATCCTGTAATTAAAAAACCACTTAGGATTAAGATAAATAAAAGATAAATTTGTCTAACCTTAAATATATTCATAACCGTACCTCCTCTTCTGCTCATAATGAGCACTCTCTTTGTACCGATTGTTTGCATCTTTAGATCTTCTTCCATATTTGCCTTCCTTTGTTTGATAAGGCATAGCTTTTTATTTATTATTGGAACCGGACTACTCGATGGTCATCCGGTTCGTTACGCTCTTCACACCCTTTACGTCACCGGCGAGCTTGGTGGCCAGGTCCAATTCGGCCACGTTCTTGGCCTTGCCATGCAAGGTGACAACGCCACGCCTTGTCTCTACCTTAGTATTGAGGGCGCTGGTCGAGCGGTGATAGAGCAACGTCATCTTGACCTGGGCGGTGATGGAAGCGTCATCGATCTTTTCTCCTGCCGTTCGCGTCTTTTTTGTGGTCTTTTTCACGGTCATCTCATTATTTACATCTTTAACCCCTTCGACATCCTTGGCGTATTCAGCTATCAGATCCTTTTGCGCCTCGCTGGTCGCTTCGCCGTGCAAGGTCACAATTCCGGAATTCACGTTAACCTCAGCTTTAGAGTCGTTCAAGCTGCTATGGAGAAAGAGTATGGTTTTCACTTTCATCCTGAGCCACGCATCTGATTGCTCAGCAGGGCGCTCTCCTTTAACTTCCAGTCGGTTACGCACGCTTTTTACCCCAGGTAGACTCACCATGGTCTCCTGGGCCAATGATTTGTGGGATTCTTCGGAGACAGTTCCCGTTAAGGTAACAACGCCATCCGTGGACTCGATTTTGATACTATCATCCTGGAGGTAGGTCTTAAACACATACGATTTCCAGGCGGTTGATACGATGCGGTCATCTATCTTGGCTGCCTGCACAGGCACGCTGAACGCTAACAGAGCGACTGCGACCACCATTAGGGATATGGAATATATTGCTTTCATGGTACGTTCTCCTTTTATTGTTGTCGCCGTGCATCTCACTACTTCCCTAATCCCGCTAAACGGGACAAGTAAGTTTATGAGTTATTTCCCGCCGGAAAGACGCAGGAAATAACTTCTAACTTCCTAATACCTTCTTCATCTGACCGATCTTTTCCTGAACTTTGCCGGCTATCTTTTCAATGGTACCTTCAGCTTCCAACTTTGGATTATCGCTGATTTCCCCGGCTATCTCCTTGAGCTCGCCCTTTACTTTGTGAAACACGCCTTCCGCCTGGTCCCGCGCGCTTGATTTCATGGTATTCCTCCTTTAGGATCCCGATTTAATTGCTGGTCTATATTACAACTCCCTTTGCTTCTCAGACGGAACTTTCATCCCCATTATTAGAGGATAATGAATATGGGATAGCAAATGGCTTGCCAAAAACAGAAAGGGGACCAGAATCTTGGATTCATCTTTTAACTACAGGGGGTTGTCTTGATGAGAACGAGCAACAGAAAAGTATGAGATGCTTTGTTTGGCCTCAATATTTGGTGGAACCTCAGGATATTGAGGGGTGCTTTGGGGAGAGAGACTGGCAGATTGAGATGACCATGGATGAGTATGTCTCCCTGCATCAGGGCTTCCTAAAGAGCACCGTCACCAAACGTCATGAGTTTTACTCAAGCTCGGTGCCGGATCCCAACATGATAGCGAGCGCTCGTGTTGATTCATAACTTTCCAGCGCGATTTTGACAAGGCTGGTCATGGGCACCGAGAGGATCATACCAATCGGTCCCAGAATCCATCCCCAGAAAACCATGGAAAGGAAGACAACCAGCGTTGATAAACTCAGGCCTTTGCCCATAAGCTTAGGTTCAATGATATTACCCACGACAATATGCACAACAATGAAGGCCAGGATGGTGAGAAGGGCAGACCCAACCCCCAACTGAACGAGAGCAAGAAGGGCGACAGGAAAGACAGCGATGATTGAGCCAATATTAGGAATATAATTCAGCAGAAACGAAAGTGTACCCCAAAGTACCGGGTAATCAACCCCGAGAATTAAGAGCCAAAGCCAGATCACAACGCCAACGACAGCGCTGAGCAAGGTTTTAATCATTAAATATCGCTTAGCGTCCCGGCTGAATCTGCCAATAGTAGTCAGAGTCCTCTCCGGGTTTTTTAACAACTGTCGTAATTTATTTGGAAAATCTGCTACCTCCAGCAGGATGAAGGCCACTGTAATCAGGATCAGAAACGTATTGGTGAGGATGGTGCTCAAGGCGGAAAACATACCGCCGGCTAAGCTCATCACCCACCCCTGATTGAAAGTACGAGCCAACTCTTCCGGGGGAATCTTAAGGCCCTTCGCATGCAGCCAGCTTATTAAAGCAGAAATGTGATTTGATAATCGTTCTTGATAGTCGGGAAGAGAGCCCAAGAAACGATCCAGCGATGGACCAATCAAGGCCAAAGAGTAATCCGACAACCAGGACGGCCACCAAAATTAGGAGAAGCGCAAACACCTTCGGGATGCCCTTGCGCTGTAGCCAGAACAACGGCGGAGTGCAAATGACGGAAATGAACACCGCCAGGCAAAAGGGAACCAGGATGGAACTGGCCGCCTTCAACCCCGCTACCACGATGATAAACCCTGCTAGGATCAATATTGCGGGTGTCTTGGCAGTGTGCATTTCACATTATCATTCATTAAATATCCGCTTACTCCTTCGGCTTTTCCCTTTACTTCTCGCTATATAATGCCGCCTTTATTTCATCCAGGGCAGCGATTACCGGCGTAAGGGATTTCTTTAAAACGTCCAGGTCCTGAAAGGTTTTATTAGCGACGGGAGCTATGGATCCGACCCCTTTAGGCGTTAAGTCATTAGACAGGTAGATCTGGATTTCCTTCAGATCGGTTATGTAGGCCTGGTATGAACCCGTGATTCCGGCACCTGCCGTATGTACCTTATCATAGATTTCAGCCAAATTTTTGCGGCGCTCTTCGCTGAGCTCGCGAATCTGTGGATTTGTAAAAGCATCCCCCTGCTTTTCCCATTCAGCAAAATACTCCGTTTTTCGTGCCTTCATTTCCGCAATGTGTTTGAGCACATTCTTACCGGCACTATCAAGCTTGGCGAGATTGTCCGAATAAGCGTCGAAGTTTTTTTTCAGATCGGCCTGTCCTGCCTTGATGAGTGAGTCAAGTGATGCGGCTGTGACATCGCTCTGGACAACCATTTTTCTGATATCGCCGTCCACTTCCCGTATCGATTTCGAGGTTCTGGCGGACCGGTCCATGCCGGTAGTTGCGCAACCGACCAGTAAGGCCGCCGTGACGAGTAAAAGCATGGTGAAAAAGGCTAGTGCGTTATTTCTGAGTTTCATAATGTTTTCCCTTCAGTTATGAGTAAATGGTTGATGTGTAGCTATTATGTCCTCTGTTCAAGTACTCCCGGAAGATGACCACCCTTCAGGGACGAATAACGATAGGCGGAAAAAAGATACTGATGCCCGGCGGGGGAGATGGTTCATAGACGACCGGCGGCGGAATATAAACTCTTTCCCTGTAACCATAAGGCCGATACACGCGCTGCCGATAGCGGTCGCGGTCATACCCACGTCCTCTTGGCTCGTAAAAGCCGTTGCCATGTTTTCCTTTACGTTTATGGTCATCTTTGCCGAAAGCCGGTGCCACGCCTATACTGCTGATCATTGCGGCCAAAACAACCCCCATCATAATCTTGTCCACCAGGGATCTGAAATTCCATATACCTGCTGTTTTCATAAATGTGCCCCTTCTTGATTATTTCTTCTTGGACTTTTGACCTAACCCCGTTCGGAATATTTTATCGGTACTTTTCTGCTGTTCATCCGACATGCTGGCATAGAGTGCCTCGAAAGGTGGGATGAACTTATTCAGTTGATCCAACTGGGCCGCGGTAATTTGGCTGTGGAATTTCATATGCTCGACAGCATTCATGGTCTTAGTGTTCTCAGCGCTGCCCTTGGTAAGGGCATCCATGTCTTTCGCATTTTCCCGCATCACTTGGATAAGGTTATTCCATAATACCTCCTGGGTCGCGGTGATCTTGAGGACATCTCGAAGCTGTTTGATGCGGGCCTCTGTATGGTCGACAGCCGAAGTCATAGCAACTGCCGCCGCTTTCTTTTTGCCTGCGGCGGCAAAAGAAAGATTTGCATTGGCGAAAAATATAGTGGAGAGCAATGCCACTATCGCAACAACGAGTGTAGCTGAAAAAGCAAATTGATAAGCCTTTTGATTCATGATCTATCTCCTTTAATCATTAGCGTTTGCCAGCTCTAAGCGGTTATAACCAAAATTACTCGACTTTCGCACATTCTAATTACATAGGTTCTTATTCTTTTGTCCCCTTCCCTTTTCACCTCCTTAAAAGACTTTCATAATCCTTTCTTAATTTGTACCTCCCCGCACCGAAATAATGATCAGGGTGTGCTTGGGGATGAGATGATCAGGATCATATTGAAATAGTAATAGCAAAGGGCCTGCCAAGAGCTTAAAGGAAAGCATAAGTTTTGATTCGACCTTTAATAACGGGTGATTAGATTGATAGGAGAGGTGAGTCAAAAAGCATAAAATGATTGTTTCAGCCTCAATATTTGGTGGAACCTCAATATATTGAGGCTAAACAAACCGTGCCGTACTTTTCTACAGTTCTTTTCCATTAATCGAACCATCTGTTATTAGTGAATGTAGTACATATTATGATTCCCCTTCGGCTCTTGGCAGGCTATTTGCTATTAGTACTGCTATGAATACTACCAAAGCCAGGACAGCTTTAATGAAAATCTGCTTATATTTATTGTTATTATCCCTAGCACTTCTTAGCTTTATAAGCTGCGAGAGTCTCCTGCCGTCCGCTAAGGTCATGGTAAAATCGCAATGGCAGACTTATGACAATGCCAAAGAGGATTACGAAAAAATTATTCCGTGGGAAACTACCGTGGCAGAGCTTAACAAACTGGGTTTTTGCCCTTATGAAACACCAAATATCAGAATCTTGAATGCGACAGACATCGTCAACACGTTCATGCCAACTCCCTCTATCAGAATAGATAATTTAGACCCCGGCATTCAAAAATGCATCGAGAGCAAGGACCGATGTACAGCTTATAAAATTGAGCCTACCCTCCTGGACAGCAAGCGAATAGGAAATTTCTGGTTGGATCTATTTAGCTTCAAGAGAGATATGGTAGCTTTCGGATGGGAATTCCGGGGATTAATCACTATTGTTGATGATGTCGTTACATACAGAGACCCAGCTGGCGGGCGTCCCGCAATTAGCACGGAAGAAATCCAAAAAAGACCCTTGGGCCCCTTACAGGATATTGGTGGTTTACTCCAGGGTGCGGCTCCGAGTCTCTTGCGGTAGCATTAAAGTCACCGCTAAATCTGCCCCTTCTCTTTTCACATTAGCCAGCGTTTTTTCATGAGCAGATATGTTAAGAAAAAGGTTAATAGTCCAACTAAAAGCAAATACGTCCATTCCAGCGATAGACTCGATATTCTGCCTCCCTCCAGGAGAATTGACTTCAGGGGCTCATAAAATTGGTAGGAAGGTAATAAAGGAGCAACCGCGGTTAATTTTTGTGAGAAATCCGATAAGGCAGAAGGAAGCAGATGGGGCAGATAGAAAATAACGCCTAATGTTCTGGCGCTAGCCTGATTGCGGCATAAGAAACCCAAGAAGACGCCGTAGGAGCTAAAACAGAAACTACCAACCACGATAAATGCCAGATAACTCCAGACATGGCCAAAAGCAAATTTACCCAGCAGGTGGAGGCAGAGGACGGCGCTGAATATCAGGATCATGCCCAATAGCATTTTGGCAATAAGCCACTCCACTTCGCGCATGGGGGTTTGTAAAAGCGCCAGAAGTAATTTTTTTTCCTTTTCTTCCGCAACTTGCGCGGGCATGATAATAAAACTTACCAGTAAAACCAACATGAGAATCCAGGTCGGCAAAGTTTGTTTTTGTATCCCACCTTCCTGAAGCGGCTTAATATCGGAAATCCAATTGCCACTTTTTCCTTCTACGGCTTTTTGTAAGGCGGAAAACCCCTCCACGATGGCAAGGGTTGTCAAAGACTCCTTTTTTAAAACGATCAGTACTAAACTGTTCTTTTCTGTTTCAGATTTTAATCTCTTAGGGTATAATTCCCCGCCGCTTGCGGCGAAAAAGTGTTATATTTGTGTATGCCCGAAAGCAAATACATACACAAATCTCATAACGTATCGGTAATATTGTATCATTATGTGTGTCCGGCAAAATACCGAAAGGTGGTATTTAGTCCGGAAGTTGACAATACAATAAAAGACACGTGTATTGAAATTTCAAAGAGATACCAAGTACATTTTCTTGAAATAGGGACAGACAAGAACCATGTACATTTCCTTGTTCAATCGGTCCCGGTGTATAGCCCGACAAAGATAATAACACTTATAAAGAGCATAACAGCACGAGAAGTATTTAGGCATCATCCAGAGGTAAAAAAGATACTCTGGGGCGGAGAATTTTGGTCCGATGGATATTTTATCAATACCGTAAGCAAATTTGGTGATGAAAGTACAATATCAAAATATGTAAGAGAACAAGGCCTTGAAAAGACATATAAAGTATTACAACGCAACTTACCCTCTTTTAGCGGGGGCCTCGATACCCCGCTGCTTGCGGCGGGGTAGTTCATTGATGACCTGGCGGTGGGACTTAAGTGCTATGACACGGTGGACTACCGGGAAAATATTTATATAAAAAAGATTGTTTTGACGAATCAGAAGGACAGTGACAGATCCTTCCGTATCTTTTTTCATCAGGATTTCCATATTCTTGAATCGCCTGCAGGTGATACAGTTTATTTTGACCCCGACGAAAGGGCCTTGATCCACTATAAAGTAGATCGTTATTTCTTGACGAGCGGCATGCGCCATGACTTGGCGGGAATCGATCAATACGCCACAGGTGTCAAGGAATTCCAGGGAAGGGAGGGGACTTGGCGCGATGCGGAGGATGGCTGGCTAGAGGGCAATCCTGTCGCACAGGGCTCTGTGGATTCGGTATTGTCTTTCTGGATTGACGTACCGGGGCGGGAAGAAAGAACCATCTATTATTGGATGGCTGCCGGCAAGAATTTTGCGGAGGTAAGCCGTCTGAATCAGATGATTAAAGTCCTGACGCCGGATTTCATCATCCATCGCACCAAAGATTATTGGCGGGCATGGGTCAACAAGGAGGAATTCAATCTCGAAGTGCTGCCGCCCGCGGTAATCGATCTCTTCAAAAAGAGCCTTCTCATTATGAGGACCAACGTCGATGCCGGTGGCGCTATCATGGCCGCCAGTGATTCCGATGCTCAGAGCCTCGTTCGGGATACTTACAGCTATATGTGGCCGCGGGACGGCGCCTTCACGGCTTATGCCCTTGATCTGGCAGGTTACATTGGCGTAACGCGAAATTTTTTCCGCTTCTGCCTGGATATCATCAGCGAAGGCAAGGAATCGAGCGGTTATTTTCTCCATAAATATCATCCCGATGGTTCTCTCGGCAGTTCCTGGCATCCCTGGATCATGAATGGCGGCAAGAAACGATTACCGATCCAGGAAGATGGTACAGGGCTGGTACTCTGGGCTTTGTGGCACCATTTCGACAAGTATAGGGACGTAGAACTCTCGGCTCGCATATATGATGTCATGGGTAACCGATGCGGAGATTTTCTTGCTTCCTACCGGGATCATGAAACAGGGTTGCCGCTTCCGTCCTATGGCCTCTGGGAAGAGACCTGGGGTGTTCATACTTTTACTGTTGCTGCTGTCTATGCTGGCCTAACTGCTGCTGCGAATTTCGCCGGCTTTTTCGGAGAAAAGGAAAAGGCCAACTGCTACCAGGATGCGGCCCAGGAAGTGAAAGCAGCGATGAAAAAATATCTCTATAGCAAGGAACATAAAAGATTTCTCCGGAAGGTTGTGCCCCAGGAGGATGGTTATCTCCAGCCGGATGCGCTGATAGATGCTAGCCTCTATGGACCATTCTATTTCGGCGTATTCGGCGCCAAGGATGAAATGGTTGTCAATACGATGGCCGTCATCAAGGAGCGGCTCTGGGTCAAGTCGGAAGTGGGAGGAATGGCCAGGTATGAAGGAGATCTCTATCATCAATCAGCAAAAGACACGGGGGACATTCCAGGCAATCCCTGGTTTATCTGTACCCTCTGGTTGGCACAGTGGTACATAGCCAAGGCTGAAAACCTAAAGGACCTGCAGGAAGCTATCCCGATCATCGAGTGGGTTACGGCGCGGGCCATGCCCACAGGTGTGCTCGCCGAGCAGGTTAATCCTTTCACGGACCAGCCCATTTCCGTGTCCCCTCTTACCTGGAGCCATGCAACTTACGTGGCCACTGTCCTGGAATATTTGCATAAACTGGAAGAAGTCTATCTCTGCCCAAGATGTGGTAGACCGATGTACCGGCACGACCGAGGTGGTCGGGAGCAGCATAAAGGCAAGGAATGGGTAAAGATACACCAGATACAGGAGAAGGAACTCGGTCATTCCCTTACCTATGTGCAGGAAGGTATAGTGGAGTATCTGGGCCGCAGAGCCAATATCTCCGTAAATCATAGCAGGTGCGTGGGTGCCACTATGTGTGCCTTTACTTGTCCCGCAGCCATATTCGAATTGGTGCACGACAAAGCCCACCTGATAGTTGAAAATCTGTCCAAATGCCTATTGCAGACCTGCATGAACTGCCGAAACAACTGCCCGACCAACGCCGTCAGGATCGAATTCACCGACGAGAATATTTAGTCCGGCCCGTATGGTTGAACATCCGAGAAGGAGGCCGACGGCAAGATGGTCAGAATTTCACCCTGAGCCCGACCGACACGTTGCGACTTTCAAACTTTGTTTCGGTAGTCAGGGACGAATTCCTATTGAAGTTGGCCTTTGCGGTGCCGAAGGAACGGTAACCCAAGTCTAGGGTGAGCCCTCTGGTAAGAGCGATCTCCATGCCCGCCCCTGCTTGATAGGCAAAGACGGTGTCGTTGTCAGACCGATATAATTCTGTTCTGTTTCCGGTGGTTGTATCTGTTCCAAAGGTATCGCTTAGATGCAGGCTTGCAAACCCGACACCGCCACCAAAGTATGGAGTGACCATGGTTTCATTGTGCAGGTCTAAGAAGGCATTAAGCATCATGGCTAATGCCCCGAGCCGGCCATCCACATTGGTGAACCGGGTTTGGCTAATTTGTTCGGTGATCGTTGACATCTCCCCGTTCTTGTAAGAAAGTTCCCCTTCCAAACGGAGAAAGCCGAAGTCGAAACCATATGTGCCACCGATATTGATGCCGGGATCGAACTCTATGCGGTCATTGAAAGTTGTTGCGCCGGGGCCGAATTGGAAGGATGTCGCATCCCTATCTTTGAGAACAGTCAGGCCGAGGAAACCGGACACATATTGGCCAAGGCGAGGTGGAATGGCTGAGCAGATTGTTGGAATAAAGAGGGTTATGAGAAAGGCGAAAACAATAAATCTTTTTTTCATGGAGAATCCTCCTTATGTCGTTAATTGGTCATAAAATTGGAGATATAGATCTATCAATTGGTCAATCATAGACAGGTTTTTTTATTGTTGCCTTTCAGTATTATTGATTGCAGAGTTTAGAGATGAATAATTTCAGTGTCAATGATAAATGCGCATATCTATGTGTATTTATTCACATATCTTCTATGATATGGATCACATATGGACGGTAGGCGCTTGCACTGGCATTATGCAGAAAAAGAGCACTTCTTCTATTTGGTATACAGCTTTGATGCGGAATGTATTGATTGCGAAACAAACTTTCTATGAAGAGCCAGCCTGTCCTTAACGCACAAAATAGACGATGGCAACAATAAGTCCTATCATAATTACAACCCTTCGCATGATGATAGGATGGATCTTACCGGCCAAATGTCCACCGATCGCCCCTCCTCCCAAAGCACCGAAGGCCATGATGAACGCTGTCAGCCAGTAGACCTGACCAGAAAAAATGAAGAACGAGGCAGCTGCGATATTGATGCTAAATGAGATGGCCTGTTTCAAAGCGTTTAGACGGGTAATTGAACCGCCAAGCGCCAACCCAATAACCGACAGTACCATTATGCTTACTCCGGCACCGAAATAACCGCCGTAAATTGCCGTGGGGATCAACGGGATGATTGCCCATGCCGCATTTAGGTGCTTTCTTTCCTGACTCATCCTGGCCCCTAAAATCCAGGCTCGTAACCGATCCTGACAGATTAGTAGCACCACGGCAAACAGTATCAGGTAGGGTATCAACTTCTGGAATGTCTTATCGCTTGTGTGCAGGAGTAAGATGCTGCCAACAACTCCACCGATCAAGCCTGCCGGCAGGAGCCACAAGAGAGTGTTCTTCTGATCGCGCAGGTCCTTTATTTGGGCGAAGGTTGCACCAAGGTAGCCGGGGCAGAGCGCAACCGTGTTGGTCACATTCGCGGCAACAGGCGGAAGGCCGACTGCGATTAACATAGGGAAGGTGATGAGCGTGCCACCGCCAGCCAGCGCATTTACAATACCGCCTGCAACAGCGGCAAGTCCTATAAGTGTAAACTCTAACCCGCCCATAACTCAAATCCTGATCACTTAAATTTTTTGTACGATTTGAATGTCACGATCTTTCTTGCACGTATTGCCTTGGGACGTTTACTCGGTGGGCGCTCCTGGGCCGGTATACTTAAGCACCCGGACGCCGCCGCCCTTCGCATCGCTGAGGTATAGCAAGCCGCCTGGGCCAAACACGACGTCACAGCTCTCAACATAATCTCTGTACTCCGTGATCATCCCCTGGGTCTGGGATTCCAATCCCGTGTAGGAGCCGATGACGGGCGGGACGTAGTGACCGACCTCCACGGGTTTGCGTGGGTTGGAAATGTCAATCACCCGCAAGCCCAGCGCCGGCCAGGCCACGAACCAGAGATTGCTGCCCCAGGCATTGGCCATGTGGGCATAGGGCTGGAAGCCCCGGGGAAAGTTTGGACAGCGATTCTCCGGGTACTTGAACTCCGAGATGATCTGCGGTTTCGACTCGTCGGAGATGTCAATGAAGCGGACCCACCCGTAAGGGCATACTTGCAGTTCATCGGTGACTCCGAGCAGTTGCCGGCCGGGGATCGGCTTCACCATATGCGTATTGCCCCCGTGCCAATTCGTGGCGGGATTCGGGTCCTCATGGGGCGTCTTGGGGGGGAAGTGATAGTCGAAGCGCGAGATGAACTTCGGATTGCGCTTGTCACTGATGTCCAGGATGATTACACCAGCGTGGTGGTAAGCGAGGTAGGCGCGCGTGCCCTGGACAGAGAGCCAGTGCATTCCCACGTATTTCTTTGGCAACCATTTATCCGGGGCAACCTGGATCCAAACGATGCGCTCCCGGAAGCCGGATGCGGGAACCCAGTCGCGGATGGCGTCCTCCTCCGGCGTCTTCTGACCGGGCACCCACCACTTCCCGACCTCGACAGGGTTCCGCGGGTCTTTCAGGTCGACGATCACAAGGATTTTGTCAATGAACCCTTCGTACTCGGCCCCGAGGTAGGCGTAGCGTCCATCATAAAAGAAGTGATGCACTCCTTTCCCCTTGCCCGGGAGCGCGAAGAAGGAAAGGCACTTAGGTTCCCGGGGATTCGAGATATCGTAGACTTTGATCCCTCGCAGGTTGTCCTGATAATTGCTCCCCGCGCGCGAGCGCTCCTGGTTGACCACAAGGATATTCCCGCTTTGCTGCACGTAGTGCGTGTGGGTGTTCCAGGCAGGATCCCAGCCCGGCACGGGCGTCGTCTGAGACCATCTCGGATCTTTAGGGGGTGGAGTGGGAGATTTGATGGGATCATAGGAGTACACGGTGGTTACCACCTTGGGATGGGCGGGGTCCTTCAAGTCGAAGGCCATGAAGCAGCGGTCGGGGGCATCGCCTCCTGCGAACAAATACCGGCCCTCCGTATGGGGCCATGACCCCCACTTGCCAATCCCACGTTGATCCGCCGGATCGCTCCGGCCGACTTCCTCGATGTTCCAGGCATCGGCGCGAGGACCGACCACAAGGACCTCAGCATCTTTCTTCTCGCCTGCACCTGTATCTGCCGCAAAGGAACCTCTTTTCATAAGCATCGTTGGCCTGTAAGCCCCATAGAGATTAGCCCCCTTTCTTGCTGCTAGCGCCGCTTGAGTGTCTTCATAAATTCCTGGACCTCTTCCCGCAACGTGAGATACCTCTCGTTCGTGGCATCCTGGTATGGCATACCCTCCTTGGGTACAAGAACATCCGGGACATGGCCTTTGGGAACGTCACGGCGCAGGCTGGCGACGCCGGTGGCCTTGCTAATCTCGAGCTGTCCTTCCGGCGATAAGAGAAAATCCAAATATACACGCAACGCGTTCGGATGGGGCGAGCTACGCGGAATCGCAATGGTGCCAGAACCCGCGGTAATATATGTGCCCTCTTTGAGGGTCTCGGGCCTGAGCTGCTTAATCGGCAGGCCCCGGGCGATGTACTCGTTGGTGAGTACGTCGCCTGGTCCGATCAAAATGGGATACTTGCCGTGCGCGCAGAAATCCAGCATTTGCCGGTCGTCCCGCAATATCGCCAAATCCTTTAGGGCAAATAGTTTTCGTATGAAATCTTTGCCGAGATCGGGATGGGCGTACCAAAGTGTCGCGACTCCCACGATTCCCCCGGAGACGCCTGGATCTTTCATCTCGATCTTCCCCTGCCATTTAGGTTCGAGAAGGTCTTTCCAGGATTTGAAATCAGCTTCAGAAACCAGCTGCGGGTTATATATGAACGGCGGCTTGACGTACTGGCTGAAAATCAGGTTGTAGCTTTGTGCATCATCGGAAAACTTCAGTTTCCCGCCGCGCCACTTGCTCAGGTCCTGGGTATTCGGGCCGGACAGCCATGGTTTGACCGGAACCAGCACTTTCGCCGGCAGAAGTGAAGCCAACACTGTGGTGTGGCCGGCAAGGATCAAGTCCGTGTTGTTACGCCCCGCGGCGAGCTCTGCGAGCAGTTTGGGCGCAACCTGGTTACCGGCCAAGCTCTGCAACTCGACCCTGATGTCAGGATATTTTTTCTGAAAGGCCAAGGTCAGCGCGTCGCGCACCTCGCTTCCTTGCGGGCCGATGATCGAAACCACGCCTTCCTTCTTGGCCGCGGCTAAAATCTGCTCCCAGGACTGCGGAGATTCGACGGCCAGTGCGGCAGATGACGCGAGCAAGCCGAGCATGATCGAAACGAGAAAATTCTTTGCCGATAGTAACATTGACACACCTCCAATTATTTTATTTTTGCCTCATTTACGACCGAAGACTTCTTTGGATAATTCAATGCTGTCAGCTCTCATTCCTCTTAACGCCAGCGTATATGGTTCGATTGATTTGGGTATTGGACGCGCCACGGCGAATGGGCCGTCGGCACATAGCCGGCCACAACCATCACAATGATTGTAATCAGAGAATAGAATCTTCTCGCCGTGTTCTTATCCCCCCTGATTGAATCGATAAGGCCTTGCTTTCGATGGTCGGAAGTATAAGGGGGCTGTTTTTGCATGTCAATGCATATTATTGGCATCAAAAGAAAAAATTATTGACAAACGATAACATATTCCATAGATGATATCCGTCTCGTTTATCAGAGCTTATCAAGAATAGGTTATACGGTGTTAGGTCCATTTTACCGGGGGAGGAAATGGAAGCCTGTTTAAACATTGTCGTAACTATCATCTATACTAATTTAGCATCATCATTAGACAATCATCGCCACTTAAATAATCTGGGAATGCGCCTTTGCATCGGCAATAATAAATACTTAAGGGGGGAAATGTATGAACAACGGGGATTTTGTTACTAAGGTTGCAAATGTCGGCAAGAAGAAAGTTGCTGAAGAGTCGATCAATCGTGTACTGTCTGCGGCTAAGAGAAAAGGCAAAGTCTTGGGGTTGAATATTGCCCTGGCCGCAATCGTCGCGTTTGGTTTTAGCTCTCTAGCCTTTGCCGCGTCAGCTCCCAACGCTGCGGAATGGGAAAAAACGGTCGCCGCCGCCAAAAAGGAAGGCGTGGTTTCGGTCATCGGCCCGTTAGGAGCCGAGATGCGCAACGCGCTGACTCTGGCCTTTCAGAGAAAATATCCTGACATCAAGATCGAGTTTCAGGGCTTTACCGGTAGCCAAGTAGGCCCCAAACTGATCGCTGAGCTTACCGCCGGCCGCAACACTACTGATGTGCTGATTGTCGGTACGACCACGGCGCTGGAAGCACTTCTCCCCGCGAAAGCGCTGGTTCCGGTCAAACCATTTCTGTCCGGGCCGAACACCCAGGACCCGAGCAAGTGGCGCGGCGGGAAACTGACGTTTACCGATGAGGCGCAGAGTTACAATCTGGTTTTCAGCCAATACGTCAAGGCGCCCTTCTATTATAACTCGCAGCAGGTTTCGGAAACTGATTTTAAATCCTGGAAAGACCTTCTTGAACCTAAATGGCAGGGGAAGATCGCGCTCAGAGATCCAACCATCTCCGGAGGCAGCGTGGGAACCGTGTTACTCTGGTATACCCATCCCGATCTCGGCAAAGACTTCATCCGTAACTTTTTCGCCCTCAAGGATTTGGCACTGCCGCGAGACGACAGGCAAATGCTTGATTTCACCACGCGCGGCAAATATAATCTTGTGATTGGGCCCAACGACCCGATGGCCACCGAGTTTATCTCCCGGGGCCTGCCGCTTAAGCAGCTCAGACCCGAGACCCTCAAAGAGGGCTCGTATATTACCACAGGCAATGGCAGCCTGGTGATTCCGCGGGGCGCGCCTCATCCGAACGCGTTGCGCGTGTATGTTGATTTTTTCCTGTCGCCGGAAGGACAGCTCGAGTTTAGCAAGGCCGGCGTCGTCGCCAGCCTGCGCCGGGACGTTCCCAAAGACCATGTCCCGGATGTTCTTGTGCCCAAGGAGGGCACGCCGTACATAGATCTCTCTGCTGAGAAGTACATCAGTGCGCGAAAAGAAGTCACGCGATTTGTGAAGACGATCATGCCACACTAGCAGCAAGAAAAGGACTTAATCCCAATGGGGTTTACAGGAGGCCGGCAATGCTTATGAAAAGGCCGGCCTTTGTGGCAGATACAGTGCAGGCGGGAAGAAGGATGCTGAGGCCCCCGCGGTCGGCCCTCGCGCCTGCACCTGAAATATCGAGGAACTTGAAAGCTTTATTGAAAGCTAGCCTTATTTTAATCATTATTATTGGCATACCCGCTCAAGGAAGTTCGGCAACGTCTTCAGAACGATCAAAACCTTTTCAAGCTTAAACAATGGTTGTCGAAACAGATGAAGAAATTAATGATTGAATTTTGAATTATATTGAGGGAAAAACAATACAACCCCTTAAAAGTATCACTGTTCAGAGAAATGCCAGTTACCGAATACCAGCGATAATAATCGGACATCATGTAAAAGCTGGTCAAAAAATTGATCTCAAGGGCTACTATACTTTGATTGCTCCAAATGGAAAGAAGATATTGGACAGAGAATTGGTTTCTCAAGCAAAATTTTATGAATGGTTGCAAAAGGAAAATATCGGCGCACTCTTTCCCGCGACAGTTCTTCCTGTAAAAAATCGTCCAGCAATTATGACAGAGATCCGATCCATCCTTTCGAATGCTAATCGTTATTGACTGAAACTTGTAAGAGAATAAATCACAGACTGCTCTTTAATTCATCTCAAGTCCCTCAAGAAGAGAAGCGCCTTATAATTACATGGGGAAAACAGTATAAAATGTAAGGGCACGGCGAACCGTGCCCTTATTCATGAGCCTGTTACGCAACAGCTTTTTTCAGTGTAAAGAGATGGTAAACCGTCATCAACACGCCCGTCAGGAAAATGAGGCCGAAGAAGATCACGACCCGGAACCAAAACATCATCGCCATATGGGCAGTGCTGTAGCCGATATCCATGATCCGTTCGATATAGGTCTGTAGCACGCCGGCCACGCCGAAGACCACGCCCATGAACACCATGGCGATAACCATAGTCCAGAATCCCCATACGCCGAGCCGGTCTTCAAACTTTTCGATGCCCTTCAGCTGCGGCATGGCAAAATAGAAGACGACAAGATTGAGCAATGCATAGGCCCCGAAGAAGGCCAGGTGTCCATGAGAAACGGTAATCTGGCTGCCATGGGTGTAGTAGTTAATAGGGGGCAGGGTATGGATGAACCCGAAAACGCCGGCACCCAGGAAATGGAAGATCGCAAGTCCCATAATATAGGTCCAGAGCAGGGGGTTCACAATGGGATTCTTCCGCTCTTTTATGTGCAGCCACGTGTCTAAGACCATAAGGGCCACAGGAAGTGGTTCCATGGCGCTGAAGATCCCGCCCCACCAGAGCCAGTAATCAGGGGAGCCGATCCAGTAATAGTGGTGACCCGTTCCGACGAGGCCTGTAAAGAGAAAGAGTCCCGTCTCCACATAAAGCCATTTTTCTACGACCTTGCGTTCCACGCCCGTTACCTGGATAATAATAAAGGCGGCGATGGCGGCCGTAATCAGTTCCCAGGCGCCTTCCACCCACAGATGGATGACCCACCACCAATAGTAATAGTCCACGTTCAGGTCCTTGAAAAAGGGCATACCGAAGAGGTAAAGGACAGCCAAGAAGGTCACTCCTGCCAGAAGCATCCACTGGAGCACTGATTTCTCCTCGGCCTGGATAATGGTCATGGCCACATTGGCGACAAAGAGCAGGGCGGCAACGACGATGAGAAAATCAAGGGGCACCGGGATTTCCAGGAGTGGTTTCCCCTGAGTCCAGCCGAAAAGAAAACCAATTACCGCTGCTACGGCAGTAACCGCGAAGATCAAAAGCTGCAAGTAAGCAATTTTCGTACTGAATAATTCTCGCTTGCACTCCAGGGGGAGGATAAAATAGGTACCTCCCATGAAGCCGAGGAGCATCCAGGCCACCAGCGTATTGGTATGGATAGCCCGGGCGGTAGCAAAAGAAAAGACATCAACCAGCCCCTGGGGGAGGGTAAAGGCATAATTTACTGCCAGCCACAGGCCCATTACCACCTGGAGACAGAACAGCACAAGAGAAAGTCCCAGGTAGTACTGGGCAACTTTCTGACTTTCGTAACGGATCATCGTTGCACCTCCTTTTCTATCTTGAGACTCAAAATAAAATCGGCAATGATGGCCGCTGTTTCCGGGGAGACATCCTGTGCCGGCATGCCAACATCAGGCTTTACCGATTGAGGATTGATGATGAATTTTGCGAGAATGTCCCGATCATAGCTGATTCGCTTGGCAATATCATTAAAATCACCGGCGAGTTTGCGGCCCATTTTTTCAAAGCTGTGACAGCCGCCGCAGGCGCCCATGACAATATCCACCTTATTCAGCTTCTGTGCATTGGCTTCCCGCAGCTTGTAGGCCTTGATAAATTTCTCGTCCTGGGGTGGCCAGTGGCGGTTTTCTATGGTGCCTACCCACTTAAGGAAGGCGACAATTTGCAGGGCTTCTTCTTTGCTGACTCCCAGATGGGGCATTTTGCGAAATGAATTTTTATAAACCTTTTCCGGATTCATGACGATGGAAATGATGTTGTTTTCACCCAGCCGGTAGTAGGCTTTGGTCATGTCAGGGGCGTAATAACCACCAAACCCGAGTATGGTGTGGCAGTCGTTGCAGTTGTATTTGTGCCAGACCTTTTTTCCCGCTATCACCTGTTCACTGATCTGGTCAGCCTTCACGAATTTAGGTTCCTGTTGGTGGAAATCGTAGGTCAGCCAAAGAAAAATGACGGCCGACGACAATGTCCCCAGCCAGAAGATGGTCTTTGCTGTATTGCTTGTCATCGTCTTTTTCCTCCCTTCGTTAGTACGGACAAGAGTGGCCCTGCTTCCTTGTTCCGCCAAAGCGGAAAAGGTCCTCCCTCATTTCTTACTGCGATGTCCTATGATCTTTTACGGTTGTTCTCCTCCCCTCCTTGCTAGCTATGACAGCTTGCTTTCGGCAAGCTTTGGAACATGACACGTCCTTACCTGCCGATTCGATCGTGTTTGCGAAACTATAGCTTAATTTTATAGCATAATCATCTTATTATAATGGCTTTTCATGCGGGCTGCCGTAAGACTACTTTAGGGAACCCTTTTAATAACTTTCTTCTTATCCGCCTGCGATTAGATATTGTGATAAATATCACGCAATATATGTTAACTATTTCACATACATACATGATATCTTTCTTGCATATAACATGACCTCATATTATCATCCCATCAAAACGAGGAACTAATAAAATAAAGTTATAAGATAAAGCCACAAATAATGGGGAGGCAATAGATGCTAAAAATGGCGAAGATAATCTCCTGGATTAGACTAACTTCGGCGATTGCAATGCTGATGTTTTTTATTGGAACAGCCGAAGCGTTAACTATTGAACAGGTATTATATAACTCTTGGGTGGGCGTAAGTCATGCGGCTGTGAAGCATTATCAGCCATTTAAGCTCTTTGATGGTTCTCTCGGAACTCTTAACAAAGTGGAGGTGCATATAGATACTACGTTATTGAGTATCACCCCCGATGATGGTGTGTTGGCGGCAAGTTCTTTTTACTCATCAAATCAGAAGTTATTAACTTATAAGTTTTTCACGCAGGATACCATGCTTGGCGGCTCTTACAGCAGGACGTGGAGCATTACTAAAGATACAGTCCCTGGATTCCTTCCCAGTGAAGACACTTACTTTCAGCAGTTACAGAATTGGGTAACCATGAGCGATGGGACCTTCATATTTTATCAGGATACTGGCTCGGTCGCTCCTGCACCTTACACCTTCAGCTCAACAACTAGGCTGGTCTATGATTACACGCCTTTTGACAAGTCCGCCCAATTACAAGGCCCATAGCTCCAGCACAGCCCAAGTTTCATTAATGCGCTTCCGCTGATATGGAGCCTGTTAAAATCGAAAGATTCTCAATCTTCACGGTCGAAAGAGGGCACAACGGTGCCCGAAGGCCACCACCCCACTTTTAACAATCCAACTAATTTATTGACAAACGACGACATATTCCATAGATGATATCCATCTTGTTTATCATAGCTTATCAAGACTATATTATACATTGTTAGGTCCATTTTGCTGGGGGGGAAATGAGAACCTTTTTAAACATTGCTGTAACTATCTTTGATACCAATTTAGCACCTCTTTAGAGAATCATCGCCATTTTAAATAATCTCAGAATGAGACTTTTGCGTTGGCAGTAATAACAACTTAAGGGGGAAAAAGTTATGAACAAAGGGGATTTGATTACTGAGGTTGCAACAGTGGTCGGCAAGAAGAAGGTTGCTGAAGAGGCAAGCAACTCTGTACTGGCGGTTGCTAAGAAAAAAGGCAAAGTTTTGGGGTTGAAAATCGCCTTGGCTGCAATAATATCCGTGCTTAATTTTAGCACGCTAGCCGTAGCTGCCTCTGCTCCCATCGCAAATGAATGGGAAAAAACGGTCGCAGCCGCCAAGCACGAGGGAAAAGTGGTGGTCCTTGGACCCCAGGGGAACGAAACTCGCGACGCCCTGGTCGAAGGTTTTCAGCGCAAGTATCCGGAGATCAAAGTTGAGCATAGTGGCATAACCAGCGCCTCACTGCCACCCAAGCTGCTCGCCGAGCAAAAAGCCAAGCGCTATTCCGTCGACCTGCTCGTACAGGGCACCGGTTCAGTGGTCAGCGGACTACTATCCGTGAAGGCCATCACCCCAATCAAGCCTTTCATGGTCGGCCCGAACACCGCCGATCCTTCGGTGTGGCTTAACAAGAAGTTCAGCTTTTCCGATGACGCCGGCCAGTATATCATAGCGATGAGCGTCTATATCATGCCTCCCTTCGCCTATAATACGACGATGATCTCCGCCAAAGAAATCACGTCCTGGAAAGATTTGCTCTTGCCAAAGTGGAAAGGCAAGCTGGCCTCCAGAGATCCGCGCGTATCGGGAGGCGGTCTGGCAAATGCGACTTTCTGGTACGCCAGCCCGAAATTGGGCAAGGATTTCATCCAAAAGCTTTTTGGTTCTCAGGAGATCGCGCTGAGCCGCGATGACCGCCAACTCCTCGACTTCGTCGGCCAACGTAAATATCCGCTTGCCATCGGCCCGAGCCAAGTGTTGGCCAAGGAATGGCAGGACAAGGGCGTACCATTGCAACAATACAATCCCGAAGCGCTGCGCGAGGGCGCTGTGACAACCGCCGGCAACGGCACCATCTCGGTGCCTTTAAACCCGCCGCATCCCAATGCTCTAAAGGTCTATATCGATTATCTCCTCTCGAAACAAGGCCAAACCGAATGGAGCAAAGCCATCGGCTTCGCCAGTCTGAGACAAGACACGCCGCGCGATCATGTCGAAGAACAACTCATTCCGAAAGAAGGCGTGCAGTACTTTGATAGCAACTCCGAGCGTCACATTAACATGAGGAATGAAGTGGTTGAATACCTCAACACCATCATAGGACGTTGATGGCCGGTAACGAGCGGGTCATTTATGCCCTAATGCGACTGTCGACTTTGGGGAATATTCCGGGTATTTCCAATTGAAAGGTGCAGCATTTTGCGGATGATTTTTAGGGTAAGCAGAAGTTGAGACTTCTTCCCCGCTTACCAAGTTATTTAATAGATATTTGCAAAGCTTATAAAGGCAGAACTAATCCTGGAGGTTAAAAGATGTTTAACTATGAGTCCAACCTTAGGTTTAAGGCAGCGGCGGTCCAATTGGGTCCGGTTTTACTTGATGCGCCCCGATGGTTTGATCTTGATGCGTCCCTGGCAAAGGCGGTAAGTGCTATTGACGAAGCTGGGAAGAACGGGGCACGGCTGATTGTTTTACCGGAAGGTTACTTACCAGGCCACCCTTCTGTTGTTTCCTCCATGGGCAAATATTTTCAAAAGGAATTCCAGTCGTTGTGGGTCGAATACCTCAAACACTCCATAGAAGTTCCGGGACCGGAAGTAGAAATCCTCTGCAAAGCGGCAAAGAGGGCGGGAGCCTATGTGGCTATCGGGATAAGCGAGCGGGATCAAAAGTATTACGGGGCCATGTATAATTCAATCCTATACATAAATCCTCGCGGAGAGGTAATGGGTACCCACCGGAAAATAAGCATTACTTCTATGGAGCGTGTGTTCCAGACCCCCGGCCAAGGAGGAAACAACCTAAAAACGATTTTCCCAACTGAGCTCGGGAATATAGGCGGTTCTATCTGCAACGAGCATTCCCAGTATTTATTGCAGTATTATTGGCTTCTGCAAGGACTGGAGGTGCATTGTTCTCTTTGGCCCGGAATGGTAAGCAACAAGATGTCGATGCAGGCGCGGGTGCGCGGCGTATCGTCCTGCAGTGGCATCTGGAGTGTCGCCTCCTGCGCCTATATCGAACCGGAAAATTACCCACCCGGATTCAGATCGCAAAAAATAGAAGTCCGGCTCTGCGGAGGCAGTGGCATCTGCAGTCCGAGGGGCGAGTATATAGTTGGCCCCGTATTCGACCAGGAAACGATAGTTTACGGGGAAATTGATATGGCTGAAGTTCCCCGGAAGAGAGCCACCGTCTGCCTGACCGGTATGTATAGTCGCTGGGATATCTTGTCCTTAAACGTAAGGGATGCACCCTTTGAACCCGTCTATCACCTGGAAGACCGTGAGTTGAGGCACCGGGATGGAAATTCAGAACACATAAGAATACTTGAGCAAAAGATTGAGGAGTTGGAGAGACGTCTTGATTCGCGTCCCCCCTGCCTCAATGGCGAGTAAATTCAAATTCATTAAATTAGGAATTCCCACGTGAGACTCTGGTTTCACGTATGATCTAAATAACTTCCTGCATAAATGCATATAAAGATTTAAAAATATTATTGACATCTCAGTCATTTTTACATAGCTTTTCAAAAAATAACCTATCCATGACGCTATAAATATCATAGAAGCTCTGTTTTGTCAGTAATACGATGTCAGTTATGATAGATGTGTCGCAAAAAGGATGTCCATGATTAAGAAGAGTTTGGGAATACAGCAAAATGATTTTGGATGCATCCGTCTGTTAAAATGCGTTGAGCCTGAATCCATCAAAGGGTTGCTGGAACATTGTTCCACTCTTTTCCTTTCCGCCCGTGATATTCTCATCAACGCAGGGGAACTGAACCACATTGTTTATTTTGTCCTTGAAGGGCGCCTGAGCGTGCATCTTCATTATCTTGAATCCGAGCCTGTTTCCTTCATAGAAATAGGGGAATGCGTGGGCGAGATGTCCGTTATCGACAACCAGCCCACGTCCGCATACGTCATTGCGGATGAAGACAGCAGACTCTTGGCCATGGACGAAGATCTCCTCTGGTCTCTAGTCCAATCATCCCACGAAGCGGCCTGCGAACTCCTCTTCACACTCACCAAACGCCTGCGTAGTGCCGATACCGTTATCTGCAAGGGCGTGGACATTGAGAATCTTTACCACCACTATGGTTCCGTGGACGCACTGACAGGCCTCCATAATCGCTACTGGCTTGATGAAGCCATGAAACGGCTCTATCAGCGTTGCGCGGGAGACGGCATCCCTTTATCCCTTATTATGATAGACATCGATTATTTCAAACAATTCAACGACCAATTCGGCCACTCCTGTGGCGACCGCGTCCTCTATTCCGTAGCCCAGACCATTTCGCAGCATCTGCGGCCCACAGAGGTTATTGCCCGTTACGGCGGCGATGAATTCCTTGTTCTTATGCCCGGTCTTGGTGTCGAACGTGCGAAAGAGGTCGCAGAAAGGATGCAGGCGGCCGTTCAGAAAGCCACACCGGTGCTGAAGGAACACCCTCATCAGACTATATCGGTGGGCGTTGCCGAATTGGAACCGGGGCAAAGCATGGAGGTGTTGCTCCGCAACGTTGACGCAGCCTTATATCGGGCAAAAGACAAGGGACGCAACTGCGTATCCCTTTGAAAGCCGCCTGTTACCTTAAGCTTACTGTTGACGCAGCCCAAACGATATCCTTGGCTATTGATCGAAGCATCGTTGCTATAAAATGCCTGCCTCCTTCGCGGCTGCAGCAAAGTAATGACATTTCTTGCCAGCGCTCGCCGCACTTTCTTCCTTCTCAATCACCTAAGATGCAATAGCCGGGTAGTAAAGAAAAGAACAATGAGATTTTTAACTGCTGATTAATAACTAATTGATATAATTGGCGAGCCCGGAATCGAACCGTTAATGTAACATGCTAAAATAATACATTAATTATTATGTATGTTTTTAACCATACCCCCAAAAATATACCCAAATTAGGAAGCCTGGCGGATCGCTCCATGTAAATATTTACAAAAAAAGTGAGCGAATGGTGAAATCAATAAGCCCGTCACCCTCATGCTTTAGGACCTTGCTTAATGCCACAACAATTACCCTTTGTCAAGGATAGCCCCCCCTATTCAGCCACGGCGCAGGGATAACGGTTCGTGTTGGGAAAATATGCCTTTTGCTCCGTTTTCTTTGGCCCACGCAGAAAGAGCTTTCATAATGATCTTGTGCCATCTGAACCTCCTTTAATTGCCTTTAACCGTCTATTTTCTTGTTCCAGAAATCTCTCGTAGGTAGCCTTGTCGCCCCGCTCCAAGGCTTCCTGGGCTTCGCACATTGTTATTTCCTCCGGCAGCGCCCTTCCCAAAAGGATTGATTCAAGGCGCTTGACTCTGGAATCCAGTTGTTCGATCCTTTTGATCGCCACCGCATACTTTCCTTCAAGGGCTACTATGCTTTTTCCCATAAGTTTATAATTCCTTGCTGGCCGCCGACTTATTCACCAACCGTAACACCGCGCCCGCTCGATGGTCCCATTTCATTGATCTAAACTGATGACCGTTGATTTATCCGGCTCTTTCTTCACGTACACTTCAATAAAATCCTGTTGCATAAAACTACCGCGGCTAGGTTCATTTGTTGTCACAATCTGGAGCAGCCCCATGTCTTTATAAATGACCTCATCCAATTTTTTTAATTGCGTTACCGCTGAATCATAAAGCCTGTCGAGGATATTCATATCGTTCTCATCAGCTTCTCCTGATTGCCGCATTTTTTTAATGTGATTGGAAAGAGGAGAAAGGGAATAATTGATGTATTCGTATATACTCCATTCAGTGGTCTCAACTTCTCGCCCGGGCGTACCACCGAAACGCGGGAGATGATAAATACGTTTCCCATCTTTCAGCCCTCCGATTCTATAGGTCTTAAGTTCTTCAGCGATTCATTTGTGCCGGCTCACGTCGCCGTCCCTTGGCTATCATCCTTGGCCTTCTCTTTTGCTGGTTTGGAGCGACTTTCAAGACATTGGGCATCTTCAATAGCGTTTCGCATTTCCTCAATCTTTTCGTGTGCTGCAATTTCCAGCCAGCAGATATGACTTACGGTGTGCTGATCGTCGAGCAAATCCTCCTCAATATCTTTCATTATGCTACTCGCAACAGCAATCTCCGACCTCTCCGCCCAAGTGATGCCGTCCGGAGAGGTAAGGATTACACCATTGGCTACGACTGCAACGAAATTGTTATTGCCATAGGTGACACGATTGAGGACATCGTTTGTCACGAATGTCATTGAGTTCCAGGTGACGCCATCGAATGACGTGAAAATGTTCTCTTCCCAAATATAGCCACTACCACTGACTGCCAAGAGGGAGGCCATGATGGGATCAGCGGCGATATATGGCTTTGTACTTGTCATCTTCGCTGCTTCACCATGGTTTCAACTATCGTTCTCGATGATGCTTATAGCTGGTATCTGCAACGTACTCTTTCTCACCCTGGTACAAACAGTAATTCAAACCCATTCTCCATCCGAATTTCGCGGCCGCACGATGGCGATGTTTAACATGAGCCATGTGGCAATGACAACGGGGAGTGTAATCATTGGTGCGCTATCGTCTCTCCTGGGTACCCGTTGGGCTTTAGTATCCGCAGGGACAATTGGTGCACTAATTATGATAACGGCCTATTTTGCGCTTCCGCGCGCGGCTTATCAGATAGGAACTCGGGAAAATCGGAGCTTATAAGTTCCTTTCTTTAAAATTCCGTGCAGGAATCCGTCTTAAGAAATGCAAACATGGATAAGATGGATGACTCCCCTTGATAATAGTTCTTTAGGATGCTACAAATTAAATAACACAAATCGCTAGAAAGCGATGGGCCAACTATTTGAACTGACAAAATTCAGGGACTGGTTGGGAACTTATTTGTTGGAAGGAGGTTAATGAACAATGGAAAAACTGGAGAGGAAAACCTACCCTTGTTATTACAATGAAGTGGTTGCCCCATTCGCCGCATCCAACGTAGTGGGGCCATTCGTTTTCTTGTCGGGTTTCAACGGTCTGACCCACCTCGATGTAGAAAAGGGGATATTCGAGATTGCAGTTGGAGATGCAGAAGCCCAGGTTGAGGCCGCTTGTCAGCGGATCGACGCAGCGCTAAAGCAAGCGGGCACATCGTGGGAAAATGTCTTTTGGCGCACATATTATGTGAGCAGTTACTGGGTATATAAAAAAGCATATCCAATCATGGAGAAATACTTTAAAAGCAAGGATGGTTCTGGTACTCTCGTTATTTGTGGGCTGGCACATCCCAATATCCTTTTTGAAGTATCGTTCATAGCGTATATCCCCGGAAAGGGATTTGAGAGAAAAACTTACCCTAGTTATTTCAATGGAGTGCTTCAGCCATTTGCCTCATCCAATACAGTGGGGCCATTTGTTTTCTTGTCGGGTGTTAACGGACTAACCCACTTAGATGTAAAAAAGGGTATATACGAGATTGATGTCGGGAATGTAGAAACCCAGACCGAGGTCACCTTTAAAAGGACTACGGCAGCGCTAAAGCAAGCGGGGACATCGTGGGAAAATGTTTTTCGCGGGACATATTACGTGAACAGTTATTGGGTTTATGAGAAAGCATATCCAATCATGGAGAAATACTTTAAAAGCAAGGATGTTTCCTCTGTTCTCGCCGTCGCTGGCCTGGCGCATCACAATGTCCTTCATGAATTCGAGTTTATGGCATATATACCTGAAAAGGGATTGGAGAGAAAGACTTATCCCTGTTATTACAACGGAGTGCTTCAGCCATTTGCCACATCGAATGTGGTGGGACCATTCGTTTTCTTGTCGGGTTTCAACGGTCTGACCCACCTCGATGTAGAAAAGGGGATATTCGAGATTGCAGTTGGGGATGCAGAAGCCCAGGTTGAGGCCGCTTGTCAGCGGATCGACGCGGCACTGAAGCAAGCGGGGACATCGTGGGAAAATGTGTTTCGCGGGACATATTATGTGACCAATTACTGGGTGTACGAAAAAGCATATCCAATCATGGAGAAATACTTTAAAGGCAAGGACGTTTCTGCTACCCTCGTTGTTTGTGGATTGGCACACCCCAATGTCCTCATAGAATTGGAGTTCATGGCATATATACCTTAACCCCGATATTCCATACTAAAGTGCGGGCATGCTACTGATTTAAAAAAGTAATGTTGTACAAAAGAACAAACAAATCACATTCCCGTTCTCTCGCCTGTATAGCTATTGTACAGGGACCAGGACAAAACAAGGCACAATACCGCAAAATGATATTGTGCCCTGGAATGAAATTTATGAAGAGTAACCACTACTACCAAACGACACCAAATATCATAGCCTCCTTGATTTATAACTACGAATCTGGATGTGGAGGTTCGAATCCTCCTGGGCGCACCAATTAAAACAATAGGTTACATCTTAATCGATGTAACCTATTGTTTTTTTATGATACCCTATTGCTACTCTCGGCAAGTATTTACTGTGATCATTGGTGAGCTATAAAGAGATTATTGGCAGGTAGTTGTTACACCTACAACTGTTCAGCGGCGCGCTGTAGCAAAAGTTGAGGATTACCGATGGAAACATGCGATCGGAACTCGTCATTTTCCGCAACCCACTTTGGCGGCATGATGGGCAGCAGGGACAGCCATTATAGGGAAATGCCAAGAGTTATTTATGACCACAGCCTTTTCACTTCACGCAAGCAAAGCTTTCTTGCAGTGCGCTGATCTTGCAATGATTTACGATAAACTTATCTGCCTATATATTGTCCCCACGGTTTCACAAATTTGTCTGATACCGAAAGTGCCATATGGATTTGTTGGGCAAGATCTTCTTGAGGCATGAAGCCAATGTAAAAATAGTAATTCTTGGGAGAAACGACTTCTGGTTGATGCATCCATGTCTATAGAAAGAGACAACTCCCCGCCTGATTTTGCGACTAAACCTTTTAAATTTATATTATATGTATGGAAACATTTGAAATATTTTTTTGCTTTTGGATCGTAATCATAAATGGTAAAGGAAAACTCCACTTCGGTATTAGACATAGATTTATGTATGAAATTGGCTAGCACGTTTTTATTATCTGTGGAAACTTGAGCTTGAAATGATATAGGATCAGCATAGCCTCCTCCCCATGATATGGAAGATGCAACACCAACTATCTTTATCAATTTAGAAGCATCTTCTGGATCAGTGACATTAAAATCAGCATCCAATACCTTGCCGCTGATTTTAATATAATTGATATAACCAACAAGAATTTGAGCGTCTTTATTGAAATTGAATCCCTGACTTATCGAGCAGTTATACACAGATTGAGCATTGACAGGAGGTGGTGGAAGGCCAGAGACTGGATCATAATATGTTGCCACCGTTAAACCGGTGTCATCCTCCTTAGTTAAGACAAGCGCACCACTCGTTAGTTCATACTTGTAAACCGCGCCAAGCTGAGTCGCAGGATCGCGCAAGACAAGAGCCCCATCCGAGACACACCAGAGAACCGAGCCGCCGCCATTGGCCTCAAGCCTTAAGTCCGGCATCGCCATGGATGGCTTGTTCTGTCCATTGACAACAACCGTAACAGAACCCCAATTACCTTTGAGATTCTGGGGGAAATTCTCTGTGACCCGGTGGTAATTTTGGCTAACGGTTTTCCCATTGGCAACTATCGTAAGAACAACTTGATCCGGTGATTTGTCGAAGGCATACACTTTGGTCCAGACAACGGTAGAATCGGCAATGATTGTAGTTATCTGGCCGTTATTCGTTTGCCATAGTATATTATCAACACTCTCGGGAGTCGTAATGGTGCCGGTACCATCAGCCACGTACTTTACCGTGCTTCGATCAGTATAAATATCTTCATCAGCTGTCATGCGATCAGCCACCCAGGTGCCCACCAGCCTGGAATCGGGAGGAGAATTACCAGTATTGCTGCACGCACACAATATTGGCAGGAAAGCAGACAGGATGGTACGGCATATTGAAGTCGAATATTCATCATAACCCCCTTACCTTTTGTGATCCTTCAGAACCTGTTTATTGTTGCTGACACTTTAGGAGGCGCGGTCTTGTATATCAATTGAATCTTGACCAGAAAATTTGGGTTGCGGAACCGATATGTATAATCAGCGTGAATGATGTTTATTCCTGATGTAAGTCTGGCATTTTTGTTGAGGTTTGGTTTTTATTACGTTTAGCAGGAAGAACGTCGCAGAAATGGCGCTTGCCAATGCCTGTCGCTATTAATGCTAATCTCACTTCCGTCTCTGCAACCTTCTTTTTGACTATGCTGTTTCAGTTAGCCTTATTTGGCTGCGGCTGGGTAGGACTGCCCCTCTTGCTGTTCAGCCAAAGGCGCTGAGAAATGGGTGTGTTCGACAAGCCATTTCCCTCCTTTTTTCTGGAGGACCATGCTAAGTCTGCCTTCCAGCCTAACATCGCCCTTATCTGTCTGCACCTTAAAAATGACTTCATGCGCGGTCCACGCTATCGAACCTGATCGGCCAAATCCCGCAAGGGTGCGTTGAACAGAAATGCTCTTTGCCTGCGTGAAATCGCGTGCCATAGACTGCTTTAGCTCATCAACACCAACTGCCTTTTCATCCTTACCGGTACCGTAGCCGAAAAAGCCAGGTGCAGTCATGGCTATGACTTTCTCCAAATCCTTTGACTCGTAGGCCTTCCAGTAATCGTCGATAGCTTTCAGTACTACAGCCTTAACCTTGTCAACCTTTGGCTGGGACGTCTCGGCACTCCAGGCAATTGCGGCGACAAAGACAAGCATAACAGCCAGAAACATCTGTTTTCTCATTTATTATTCCTCCGATTCTTAGAATACCTTTAGCGGACATAAGGCAGATTATCGAAAAATATTTCCTTGTCTGAATCTTCAAACTTTTTTGTTTTTTTATAAGAGCTTTCTTGTTGTGGCGTGAAGTATAGGAAATGCTAGACTTGTCTGTCAAGGTTTATTATTATCGTTTATTATTATCGTGTTTATTATCGGAGTGAGGGACCCTGATGATTACCGATCGTACTCTTGCATATTTATTACGGATAGCATTTTAAGGATTTCAGTCAGGAAGAAGTAGATACCATTCCCTCTATTTTGAGCTTTTCTTAAAAAAGTTGATCCTTTGAGTGCGTATAGCTACCTTTCCCCCGTCCATCATTTCGCAGTCTCCAGTGCCTAATATCATAATATAATTCCAATAAAAGCCAAATATGTCGTGCTTTTTTTGCTTTGCCCGAGTTAAGGCTGAAGATAACGATACCCGCACATTTTAACCATGTTTTGTTGCATATCATGGGTAGGATTGTTGCATCAATGGTGCATAAACCTAGGTGTTAGCTCGGGAGGCGAGTTCAACGAATTACGTACCTTCAGAATGTTGGGCTTTAAATGAGCATGGTCGGCTAAAGTTGAAGAAGGTTCTCATAATAAAAATGGGGAGAGAGTGGGGAGAAAAGCGATTATTACAAAATCTTGAGCATGGTAAACATGTGGCGACTAAGAGATAACTATATGTTTTTATTATGGTGCCGGAGCTCGGAATCGAACCGAGATGCCCTTGCGAGCGGGGGATTTTGAGTCCCCTGCGTCTACCTGTTTCACCACTCCGGCATGGGGGCGGATTATATAGGGGGCAGGTAAAATGTCAAGAAAAATCTATTGACAATTTGCTACGGCTGCGCTAAATTACGCAGCTCAAATTCGGAATATAAGCTCTGGGGTTGTAGCTCAGCTGGGAGAGCGCTTGAATGGCATTCAAGAGGTCACGAGTTCGATCCTCGTCAGCTCCACCAGGCTAATAAACGGGTTAACGGCTAACGCTAACCCGTTTTTGTTATTTAGTAAGTTAGAACTTGTTTTATGTATCTTGCTGGCAGAAAATAAGTTCGTTAATCACTTATCCCCTTATCGGGTTATGTTATAATGAATAAAATTATTGCGGAACAAAGAAGGGCAAAAGGAACGGGTTATTATGAACCATAATGAGAAAAAAGTCAGAAATATCGGCATAAGCGCTCATATCGATTCAGGGAAAACTACGCTTACGGAAAGAATTCTCTTTTATACCAAGCGCATCCATGCCATCCATGACGTCAAGGGCAAGGACGGTGTCGGCGCCACCATGGACTCCATGGAGTTGGAAAAGGAACGGGGTATTACCATTGCTTCGGCGGCCACTTTTTGTGAATGGTTGGATCATGAAATCAACATTATCGATACGCCCGGCCATGTCGATTTCACGATCGAAGTTGAAAGGTCCCTGCGGGTCCTGGATGGGGCGATTCTGGTTCTTTGCTCTGTGGGCGGTGTTCAGTCCCAATCCATTACCGTTGATCAGCAGATGAAGAGGTACAAGGTACCCTGCCTTGCTTTCATCAATAAATGTGACCGCAGCGGGGCGAATCCCGAGCGGGTCATCGCCCAGCTTAAATCCCGATTGGGTCACAATGCCGTTGCTTTGCAATTGCCCATCGGTCTGGAAGGAGACTTTGAAGGGGTTGTCGATTTGATCACGTTTCAGGCCTACTATTTTGAGGGGGAAAGCGGCGAGAAAGTGCGGATTGCGGAGGTGCCTGAGGCCATGCGGTCCGAAACCCAGGCGAAGAGGGAAGCATTAATCGATACGGTTTCTCTCTATTCCGATGAACTTACCGAGGCCCTCCTGGCCGAGGAAGAGATTACCGTGGAAATGATCCGGGCGGCCCTGCGCAAAGGGACGCTGGCCCGGCAGATTACCCCGGTGCTGATGGGTTCGGCTTACAAAAACAAAGCAGTGCAACCCCTATTGGATGCGGTGACCTGGTTCCTGCCCTGTCCATCCGATGTGGAGAACGTGGCTTTGGACAGAAATAACAACGAAGAGCCCGTGGTTCTGGCAAACGATCCGGGGAAGCCGCTGGTAGCTCTGGCCTTTAAGCTGGAAGACGGTCAATACGGCCAGCTTACCTATATTCGCGTTTACCAGGGATGCCTGGCCAAAGGAGCCACGATTGTCAACGCCCGTACGGGTAAGAAGGTCAAGGTGGGCCGCCTGGTGCGGATGCATGCCGATCAGATGGAGGAGATCGACGCCATCCCGTCGGGCTATATCGGCGCCCTTTTCGGCATTGAGTGTGCCTCAGGAGATACTTTTGTCTCGCCGGAAGTAAACTATACGATGCTCTCCATGTTCGTCCCCAAGCCGGTCATCTCGCTGGCTATTGCCCCCAAAGACAACAAGTCGGAGATCAACATGTCCAAGGCCTTGAACCGGTTTACCAAGGAAGATCCCACATTTCACAGCTATGTGGATGGGGAGACCAATGAAACCATCATTGAAGGCATGGGTGAATTGCATCTGGAAGTTTACGTGGAACGGATGCGCCGCGAGTACGGGGCTGAAGTTACAACCGGCAATCCACGGGTGGCCTACCGGGAAACCATTACCCAGCGGGCGGATTTTAATTATACGCACCGGAAACAAACGGGTGGCGCCGGCCAGTATGGCCGGGTGGCAGGCTACGTCGAACCTACCGCTGATGAGGATTTTGTGTTTGAAAACAAGGTGTTCGGCGGGGCTATCCCCACCCAGTTCATTGCGGCTGTGGAGAAAGGATTCCGGTCCTGCCTGGCTAAAGGACCAAAGCTGGAATTCCCGGTGACGGGCATCAAGGTGGTGATTAATGATGGGGCGTCGCATGCCGTCGATTCGTCGGACATCGCCTTCCAGGCGGCGGCGCGGGGTGCCTTCCGCGAAGGGTATATGAAGGCCAAACCGGTTATCCAGGAACCCATCATGAAGGTCGTGGTGGAAACGCCGACGGAATTTCAGGGTGCGTCCATGGGCCTTTTGAATCAAAGGCGTGGGATGATCGTAGGCGCCCAGGACGAAGGCGTCATGACGGTAATCGAGGCCCAGGTTCCCCTGTCCGAAATGTTTGGCTTTTCCACAATTTTGAGATCCGCAACCCAGGGCAAGGCGCAGTTTACCATGGAATTCGATCATTATCGGCTGGTTCCCCAGTCTATTGCGGAGAAAATTGCGGAGGAGGCGGCAGCCCGTAAGAAAAGTGCCGCTTAATATAGTAGTGAATAGGAGTAGTAGCTATATGCTGAAAAAGAAGCTGATGCTTTTAAACCCTTTCGGGTCCATGGGTGCCGACAGCGAGGAAATCCTTCCGGAAGGGGGATTGGGCGCGGTGGCGGCCCATGCCGGTGTAGGGAAAACGGCCCTCTTGGTGCAATTGGCCCTGAATGCCATGATCAGAGGTAAAAAGGTGCTCCACATTAGCCTGCAAGATCCGGTTAATAAAGTGAGCATCTGGTATCATGAACTTTTCAACAACATTGTCCAGCAGTTGGGGATTACCGGCAGCCATGAAATCTGGGAGGAGATTCTTCCCAACCGTTTTATCATGACCTTCAAGGTGGAAGGTTTTAATGTTCCCAAATTAAAGGAAAGATTGACGGATCTGATGGCTCAGAATATTTTTTTACCTCAGATCGTCATCATCGACGGTTTGAACTTTGATGAAGACGTGCGGGAGACGGTTACCGCCTTGCAGGCCCTGGCTGGAGAGCACGCCCTGCGCCTCTGGTTTACTGTCCACGTACATCGTCATGAAGAACCCGCTATCGAAGAGATGCCGTCCCGCTTGGCAACCATGGCCGACTTTTTTGAGGTTGTTATCAAACTCCTGCCAGAAGATGGTGTAACCTGCATCAAGCCGCTCAAAGTAAAATCGGCCTTTCCACCCCTGTTCCTCGATCCGGCAACCATGCTCATCCGGCAACAATCGTGAACACGTAATAAGCTCATAACCATATTGAAAAGGTAACGGTGGTGTGATAGATAGGCTTACCCCGTATATATCCCAGAGGAGTGGTTTTATCGTGCCGCCTGCGAGGAGCATATCCGGTTAAGGTGGAGCTAAATGCCAATCTATGAATATCAGGCCCTGGATAGCAATGGTCGCAAGAGCAAAGGTGTCCTCGATGCTGCAACTATTGCCGCCGCCAGGCAAAAGTTGCGGGATAGTTGCGTTTACCCCATAGAACTGCATGAAACGGGAAGCGGGAAAAAACAAAGCGACGTCTCTCCTGCTCTGGGCAGCATCTTTGGTAGAGTCAGGTCCGGCGATGTCTCCCTCATGACCAGGCAGTTGGCCACGCTGCTGGGTGCCGGACTGCCATTGGTGCCGGCGCTGACAACCCTCGTATCTCAGACCGCGCATCCCCAGATGAAAAACACCCTGGCCAGGATCAAGGAAGAAGTCAACGAAGGTAAAAGTCTCACGGCCGGTATGTCTCTGTTTCCAAAGATATTTTCTCCTTTTTACATCAACATGATCAAGGCCGGCGAGGTTTCGGGGATGATAAACCTGGTTCTCGAACGGCTGGCCGATTTTAATGAAAGCCAGCAAGCGTTACGCTCAAAGATAACCTCTGCCCTGGCCTATCCCATGATCATGTTATCTATCGGCACTCTCGTGATCTTTTTTCTGGTTACCTTTGTTGTGCCGAATATCACCCAAATATTTGAAGAGATGCACCAGACCTTGCCGATCATGACCATCTTGCTGATTAGCGTCAGCAGTTTTTTGAAATCTTTTTGGTGGCTCGTGGCCGGCTTAATCGTGATAGGTTTCTTGGCGGGCAAATATATGCTGCTCAAGACCGAAAAAGGCAGGAATTTCTGGGATGGCGTTAAATTCAAAGCGCCGCTCATCGGTGCCTTGAATCAGAAAATCGCCGTGGCCAGGTTCAGCCGTACCCTGGGGACCTTGCTGCAAAGCGGCGTGCCGCTTTTATTGTCTCTGCAAATTGCGGCTGATATTGTCAATAATCGTCTGATGGCCGATGCCATAAGACGGGCGGCGAAGGATGTGGAGGAGGGGCAGAGTCTATCGCTGCCCTTGTCAAAAAGCGGCTTTTTTCCACCCATGGCGAGCGAAATGATCGCCGTCGGCGAACAAAGCGGCACCCTGGAGACCATGTTGCAGCGTATCGCGGATGCTTTCGAGGCGGAAGCCTCTACCGCGGTTATGACGATGACCTCGCTCCTGGAGCCCTTGATGATTCTGGTGATGGGCTTTATGGTAGGCTTTATCGTGGTTTCCGTCCTGTTGCCCATCTTTGATATGAATCAATTGGTAAAATGAAACGGTTTATACCCTGTAAAGAGGGTGGTGGAGGTATAAAATGAAAACCGAATATGGAAGGAATGAACGCGGCTTTACCCTGATTGAACTGATGGTCGTCATCGTTATTCTGGGCATCCTGGCCGGTCTCATTATTCCCAGGATCATGGGCAGGCCCGATGAGGCGCGCGCTGCCAAGGCGCGGATGCAGATCGAAAGCATGGAGACGGCACTGAAACTTTATAAGCTCGATAACGGCAACTACCCCACCACGGAACAGGGTTTGCAAGCCCTGGTGGAAGCGCCCGCCGTCGGTTCGCTTGCCAAAAACTGGCGGCAAGGCGGTTATCTGGAAAAGGGAAAGGTGCCCAAAGACCCGTGGGATAATGATTTTATCTATGTCTCACCGGGTGCGCACGGTGATTTTGATCTCAGCTCCCTGGGAGCCGATGGTGAGCCGGGAGGAGAGGGCAAAAACAAGGACATCAATAGTTGGGAACAGGATTGAAAAAGAACGGTTATACCCTGATAGAATTAGCCGTGGTCGTTTTCCTGCTGGGATTGATGCTCTTCCTTGCCGTGCCCAGGATCCGCGACAGCCTGATCAATGACGGGCTCAAGTCTACGGCCAGGCACATGGTCGGCGCCATCAGGGAATTGCGGGCGGATGCGGTAAGGGAACAGGTCGATTATGTCCTGCAACTGGACTTGAATAATAATGCCTTCTGGACCTATAGCGTAGACATGACTCCGGAAAAGCGCGATGAAAGGAAAAAGAATGCCTTTCATTTTCCAGAGGGGGTAAAGATTGCCGACGTTTCCCAGCCCGGCCTGGACAAAAAAGCCGATGGCGAGGTGGGCATCAAGCTCTATAAACAGGGCTATGTTCAACCGACCGTTATCCACCTGGTGCGGGAAAACCGGTATTTTACCATTGCCTTGGCGCCTTTTCTGAGTACCATTAGGGTATTTGAAAAATATGCCGATGTCACCCCCGAAGGTGCAGAAGGAATGATATGAACACTATGGCGTTGCGCCTCAAGGGGAGTGGGCCCCCGGCTTATAATATCCATATCGGTTATGATATCCGGGGATGCATCGGCACGCTTGTTGCGGGACTGGGGATTGGCAATCGCTATGTCGTTATCACCGATGCCAATGTAGCGGCCCGCTATGGCCGCGGACTGCTTGAGGACCTGCAGCGGGCGGGTCTGTCAGCCGAGATGATCGTCTTTCCGGCCGGCGAAGCGGCAAAAAATATGGGCACCGTGCTCACCGTCGTCAGGCAGCTTCTGCAAATGAGAGCGGACAGAAAGACGGCGCTTATTGCCCTGGGAGGCGGTGTGGTGGGCGATCTGACCGGTTTCGTCGCTTCGTTGTACATGCGTTCCCTTCCCTATCTGCAGATCCCCACCACCCTGGTGGGGCAGGTGGACAGCAGTATCGGCGGCAAAACGGCTGTCGATCTCGAGGAGGGGAAGAATCTCCTCGGCTCTTTTTACCAGCCCCGGGCCGTGCTTATTGACCCGTCATACCTTTCGACGCTGCCGCCGGAGGAATTCCGCAACGGTTTGGCGGAGGTCGTTAAATACGGCATCATCGATGGGGAAGGTTTGTTCGCACTCCTTGAGGCAGAGATGGCCGCCCTCAAGCTGTTGGAGAGGGGTGTCCTAACCCGGGTAATTGAGCGGTGCTGCGGCATAAAGAAAGGCCTGGTAGAGATTGACGAGAAGGATCAGGGGCCGCGCCATTTCCTTAATTTCGGCCATACCTTGGGCCATGCCCTGGAAGCCGCTTCCGATTACGCACTTTCCCACGGCAGCGGCGTGTCGTTGGGGATGCTGGCGGCCGCGCGCCTGTCGGAGCGAAGCTGCGGCATGCCGGGCCGCGACCGGGAAAGGATAGAGCGTCTGATTAAAGAAACGGGACTCCCGACGACCATTCCGGATCAGATCAAAACGGACTTGATCATGTCCAAACTGGCGGCGGATAAAAAGAAATCAGGCAAGACGATTAATTTTGTCCTGATCAGGAAGATCGGCTCGCCTTTTGTAACGGGCGAAGTCGGGGATGATATTCTGCATGAGACGATTGAGGGACTCAGAAGATGACGGTGGCGCGACTTCAGGAATTGCGGGATGAAATCAAACATGCCGACCAGGAGCTGATCAGGCTGCTCAACCGCCGGGCCGGGCTGGCAAAGGAAATCGGCCTGATTAAGGCCAGATTGGGCCGGGAGGTTTATGATCCCTCGCAGGAAAGCAGGATCTACGGCCGGCTGGCGGAAATGTCGGAGGGAGAACTCCCCTTGAAGGCCCTCCAGGCGATCTACCGCGAGATTATCTCGGCATCGCGGGTGCTGCAAAGTCCCGTGACCGTCGCCTATTTCGGGTTGGAAGCATCCTTTACCCATCTGGCCGCTCAATCCCATTTTGGCTCCAGCAGTCAATTTTCCCCCCAGCCTTCGCTGGCGCGCGTTTTTGAAGAAGTGGAGAGAGAAAAGGTCAAATGGGGTGTGGTGCCCGTGGAAAATTCGCTGGAGGGTTCGATAAACATGACCCTGGACCGGCTTATTACAACGCCTTTGCGCATCCGGGCGGAGATTTTTCTGCGCATTACCCAATGCCTCCTGACTTCCCATGAGCGTCTGGAGGATATTAAGGTTATCTATTCCCATCCCCAGCCGCTGGCGCAATGTCAGGGATGGCTCCGGGCGCAGGTTCCCAATGCCGTTCTGGTAGAGGTGGAAAGCACGACCGCAGCCGC
>Ga0209514_10000656_pt1 | contig 68555 bp, 64 predicted proteins | sample Subgrocontami58m_FD_187452 | JGI IMG/M metagenome (GOLD analysis project Ga0209514, IMG submission 187452) | Subsurface groundwater microbial communities from S. Glens Falls, New York, USA - GMW37 contaminated, 5.8 m (SPAdes) (version 3) | ecosystem: Environmental > Aquatic > Deep subsurface >... | reverse complement strand
CCCCCCTGCCACAACCGGGCATACTTCTTCAAACCTTCCGGGACGTAGCCCAGGAGTTTGGCCAGGGTGTCGGGATCCCACTCTCCCCAAGCCTCGCCGGCTTGGAACTTCTCGGGGAGAATAACGCCCAGGGGCGTGAGCAGCGCCATGACGACCAGGCTGGCCCAGAGTTTTTTCTGCCTCTTGGTCATGTCAGCCTCCCTCGGCTAGTAAGGCGTCCTCTGTGGGCGCGGCGGCTTCCTGTCTCATCCCCCTATCCAGCAAGGCATGGATGAGGTCCGGCTCATGCTTCAGGAAGTACCGGAAAAGCATCAGGGTGGCCATCCCTTCCACAATACAGAACAAGAGCATATGCTGCAGCACCACGGCAGGGAGCGCCACGGAAAGAGGGTAGGGTGCATAGAGGGGCCGCCCGTCGAGACCCTGGGCGATGAGCGGTTGGATGCCGAACTCGAGCGCCGTCAGGATGGCCGAGACCAAAAGGCCGATATAGCCGGACAGGAAGGCAGCCACGGACAGCCCTTTCGGGGTCCGGTAACGGCTGCCGAGCAGCTTAAAGACGCCGTAAGAGACGAAGGGCATGGCAATGGCCATATTGAAACAGTTGGCCCCCAGGGCGGTTATCCCCCCATCACCAAAAACCAGGGCCTGAATAATCAAGACCACGGAGACGGCCACGACGGCGGTCCAGGGTCCCAGAAGGACGGCGATGATCCCCGCGCCCACGGCATGGCCGGAGGTGCCGAAGGGGATCGGGATATTGAACATCATGATCAGAAAAGAAAAAGCGGCCGCCATGGCCAGATAGGGAATCTGCCTGTGGGAGAGCTCGTTTCTCACTTTTCTCAGGCCCACCGTCCAAAATACCAGGGATGCTCCGTAAAGAGGCACATAGGTCTGGGGGCTCAAATATCCATCGGGTATATGCATTGCCAACCTCAGCGAACTGCCTGGCTGCTTGCCAGGTAGAGGTTGTGTTACCATTTTTTTTTTCGTAACACAATAGTAAAAACCGGGCCGCGGCATTTCCTGCTTGACAGACCAAAGACATTTTTCTAATAAGCAAAGAACTAATTAGTAAGTAAGAAATTATTTTCTGCGCTTTTCCGGCAAAAAATAATTTCGTAAACTTACTTATCCTGTTTATCAGGGTTAGGATAAGAGGAAAAAGCAATGGGCAAGTTATTTGGCACTGATGGGATCCGGGGCGTCGCCAACCGCTACCCCATGACGGCGGAGATGGCCCTGACCCTGGGCCGGGCTGTGGCACACTTCTTCCAGAAGCCGGGACACAGACCGCAAATCATCCTGGGACGGGACACGCGCCTTTCCGGCGATATGCTGGAGAGCGCCCTGGTGGCGGGTATCTGCTCCCAGGGCGCCCAGGCCATCCGCGTAGGCGTACTGCCGACACCGGGCGTAGCCTTTTTGAGTCGCGCCTGGGAGGCGGACGCCGGCATCGTCATTTCGGCCTCCCATAATCCTTTCGAGGATAACGGCTTTAAGATATTCGATCATGGCGGCAACAAGCTTACTCCCGAGCAGGAAGCAGCCATTGAGGACCTGCTTTTTTCCCAGCAGGAACAGGCGTTGATCGCCAGTCCGGAGGAAGTGGGCCGGGCAGACCGCCGGGATGACGCGGCCCCGCAGTACATCGCTTTCTTAAAACGCGCCTTCCCGCCCAACGTCAGCCTCCAGGATACCCGCGTGGTCCTCGATTGCGCCCACGGCGCCACGGTCCAGGTGGCGCCGGAAACCTTTCGGCAACTGGGCGCCCAAGTCGGCGTAATCTTTAATGAGCCGGACGGCAAAAACATCAATCGGCAGTGTGGTTCCCAACATCTGGAAAGGCTGGCCCAAACAGTGGTTGACCAAAGGGCCGCCGTCGGCTTTGCCTTTGATGGAGACGGGGACCGGATGCTTGCCGTGGATGAACGCGGCACCGCTCTCACGGGGGACCAGATGCTGGCCATCTGTGCCGCCTTTCTGAAAAAAGAAGGCCGGCTGCAAAACAACCTCGTGGTCAGAACGGTCATGAGCAATATCGGCCTCACCAGCGCCTTCCGAGGATTAGGCATCGATTCCGTGATGACCAACGTGGGCGACCGGGAGGTTCTCCAGGAGATGCTGGCGCGCGGCGCCATGCTGGGGGGAGAAGATTCGGGCCATCTCATCTTTTTGGAGCATCACACCACGGGTGACGGGATTATCACGGCCCTGCAGCTCCTGGCCGTCATGAAGAAGGAAGGGAAGCCCTTGTCCGAACTTGCGAAAATCATGCAGGTCTTTCCTCAGACCCTGATCAATGTGGAAGTCAAAAGGCGGGCTGATACGGCGGAAGTACCGGAGGTCGTCAAGATCATTCGGGAAGTGGAGCAGAAACTGGGACCGGAAGGCCGGGTCCTGGTCCGCTATTCGGGCACGCAAAATATCTGTCGCGTCATGGTCGAAGGGCCCACGGCCGAGTTGACCGAGGCCTATTGCCGCGAGGTCGCCGCGGTTGTGCAGGAAAGACTGGCCTGAAGTAACTACTTCTGGCAAACCGGGCACATATACGTTCCCCTGCCTCCCAGGCGAAAGCGCTCGATGGCGGCGCCGCAGCAGGGACAGGGCAACCCTTCCTTTCCATAAACTTGGAGACAGTACTGGTATTCCCCCTTCTGCCCGAACAGGTCATACCAATCCGATACGGAGGTGCCACGGCAGGCGATGGCCCTGGTCAAGATGGTCTTGGCGAGACGGCCCAGCTTCTGCCAGTCCGTAAGCGACAGCTCCTTTGTCTTACGCCGGGGATCGAGGCGCGCCGCAAAGAGGATTTCACAGGCATAAATATTACCGATGCCTGTAATGAAACGCTGATCCATGAGGAAGGATTTGATGGGGAGGTTTCTATTTCTGCCCTTTTCCCAAAGCAAAGGGGAGGGGAGGTGGTCCCCGGAGGCCGGTTCTGCCAGGGGTGCGGCGCCCTCTTCTTGCACCTTGAGGGTTGCGAAGCGGCGCGGGTCAATGAGGTCCAGCTGCCCGCGGCTAAAGCCAATCCTGAGCCGGGTATGGGGCAACAGCTCGGCCTCTCCTTCCCGCCAGAGCAGCCGGCCCGTCATCCGCAGATGCAGTCCGATCACCCGGCCATCATTTAAGGGTATTTGCAGCCCCTTGCCCCGGCGACAGGGGCAGAGCACCTTTTTCCCGACGAGTCCGGCGATCTCGCCCAGTTTTTGGTCAAGCACCTTAAATTCCTTGATTTTTTTACCGGCGACAACCTTTTGCAATTGCCGGCTGAGCGTTTCTACTTCGGGCAGTTCGGGCATGGGTCTTTCTCGTTTCCAGAATTGATCCCTTCATTTCATTTCCCGGCCCTTCATGTCAAGAAAAATAAAGGGAAAAAATGCCAAAACTAATAGTGTGAAAAATGCAAAAAAACTATTGACACAGCGAAACAAGAGGAGTAAAGCGGCAGCAAGACAGGGATAAATTAGAAAAGGGCCGCAAAGTTCATGAGGGCGGCCCCTCAGCAAGGCGCTTGGCAAACATAAGGAGGTAGGATTTCACGACACTATGACAAAGGAGGGCAGATAATGGAAGAAGACCCCCTGTTCGAAGAAGATGTAGAGCCTCCAGGCATCTCCACGGGTCCTCATTTATTAGGAAAACCAAAGACGATTTATTTTTCAACCCTCAATCTTTCCGACAGCCCTCCCGCTTTTAGGACAAAGACGGCCGCGCGACCGACCGTTGGCAAAGAAAGCCCCCCATCCAGAACATTCCGTAAGCGTTTTTTTCCCCAGGCAAGTCATCATGATTGGCATGATTGGCAATGGCAATTGCGCCATCGCATCACCGAGGCCGGCGAGCTGGCCAGGATGCTCAAGCTTTCCCCCCTGGAGCTTTGTGCCGTAGGCCAGAGAATGTCGCTGCCTTTGGCCATCACACCCTATTATGCGAGCTTGCTGGACCCGGCCGATGCCCTGCAACCTCTGCGGCGCACGGTCGTCCCGACGGTCCAGGAAGTTATCCCGAGCGGCGGCGAGCAGGAGGACCCTCTGGAGGAAGAGCGTGACAGCCCGGTGCCGGGCATTGTCCATCGCTACCCCGATCGGGTCCTTTTTCTGGTAACGGACTTTTGTTCAACCTACTGTCGTTACTGTACCCGCTCCCGCCGGGTGGGCCGCAACGGGCATGCCGATATCGGGGCCTGGGAGCGGGCCATCGCCTACATCGCCGCCCACCCGGACATTCGGGATGTCTTGCTATCAGGCGGCGACCCCTTGACGCTGCCGGACGAAAAATTGGGCTGGCTGCTGGCCCGTCTGCGGCAAATCCCCCATGTGGAGATTATCCGCATCGGCACCAAAGTGCCCGCGGTTATGCCGCAGCGCATCACCCCCGCCCTGACACGCCTGCTCAAGCGCTTTCATCCCCTCTGGATGAGCATCCACGTCACGCACCCCGAGGAGTTGACGCCGGAGATGCACCAAGCTTGTAGCCGTCTGGCCAATGCCGGCATTCCGCTGGGGAGCCAGACGGTGCTGCTCGCGGGCATCAATGATGACGTGGCAACCATGAAAAGGCTCATGCAAGGCCTGCTGCGCCTGCGCGTCAAACCTTACTACCTTTACCAGTGCGATCCGATTGTCGGTTCGGCCCACTTAAGGACTCCGGTCAGCAAAGGGCTTGAAATCATTCAAGGATTGCGAGGCCATACGACCGGGTATGCCGTGCCTACCTACGTGATCGATGCTCCGGGCGGCGGCGGCAAAATACCCCTGCTTCCCGAATACCTGCTGGGTCGGCAGGATGACGATCTCCTGCTGCGGAATTACGCGGGTGACGTCTACCGCTACCCCGACTGCATCGCCCCGCCCGGCCTGACGGTCCGCCCGGTTCTCCAGGCCGGCGAGATGATGAGTCCCTCATAGAAGCGCGGATGGCACGGATGGGAACAGAAAACAAGCAACCCTGGCGGCTCGGCATCACTTACGACTTGCGGAGTGATTATCTTGCCCAGGGTTACACGGAAGAAGAAACGGCCGAGTTTGACAGCCCCGAGACCATCGAGGCCCTGGCCACGGCCCTTGGCCAGCTCGGTTATGCCGTGGAGCGCATCGGCAACATCCGGTCCCTGGTCGGCCTTTTAGCGGGCGGCGCCCGCTGGGATATGGTGTTCAATATAGCCGAGGGGCTGACCGGCTTCAGCCGGGAGGGGCAGATTCCCGCCTTGCTCGAGGCTTACGGCATTCCTTACACCTTTTCGGATTCCCTGATCCTGTCCCTGACCCTGCATAAGGGCATGACCAAACACATCGTCCGGTCTCTTGGCCTGCCTACACCCGATTTCGTCGTCCTGCAAGGGCCGGAAGAGATTCCCGAGGTGCGTCTTCCTTTCCCCCTCTTTGCCAAGCCCGTGGCTGAGGGAACGGGCAAGGGCATCAATGAAGCCTCAAAGATCGCCTCACCGGAGCAGCTGGACAGGGTATGCCGCCAGCTGCTGAAGCGGTTCCGTCAGCCCGTCCTGGTAGAAACCTATCTGTCGGGTCGGGAGTTTACGGTGGGCATCGTCGGTACGGGAAGCGACGCCCGCTCCCTGGGTGTGGCAGAAATTCTCCTGAAGGAAAAGGCCGAAAGGCACGCCTATTCCTACGTCAACAAGGAACGGTACGAAGAATTTGTAGAATACCGCCTGGTGGATGAGGAAACAGCAGCCCGGGCCGAGGAGCTTGCCCTCGCTGTCTGGCGGGGCCTGGGCTGCCGGGATGGCGGGCGCCTCGATCTGCGCACCGACGCCCAGGGCGGCCTCCACTTCCTGGAAGTCAACCCCCTGGCGGGCCTGCATCCCCGTCGCTCCGATCTGCCGATCATCTGCACCCTCCAAGGCATCAGCTATACAGACCTCATCGGTCTGATCATGGACTCGGCCCGGAAGCGGGGCGGGAACGGGCCGGCGCCGTGAAGGCCGTCATTTTACAGGGCAAAATACGGGAAGACGCAGATCCCGATGAGCAGGACGTGCTGGTCCAGGTCCGGGCCGTTTCCCAGGCCCTGGCCGAACTGGGGTATGAGCCCGTGACCCTGGCCCTTTCCTTGAACATGGCGGAGACGATCGACCGGCTCCTCCAGGAGAAGCCCGGATTCGTTTTTAATCTGGTCGAGGCCGTGGAAGGGAAGGGTGCCCTGATTTGTGTCGCACCGCTGCTGCTCGAATCCCTGGGCCTCCCCTACACGGGAGCGCAAGCGGAAGCCATGTTTTTGACCTCCGCGAAGCTTACGGCCAAAAAGCTCCTCCGGGCCCAGGGGATAGCGACCCCGGACTTTATCCCTGATGACGGCTCCTGGCCGGACGGGGTGACCGAGGCCAGCTACATCGTCAAGTCAGCCTGGGAACATGCCTCCCTGGGATTGGATGAAGATTCCATACTGCACACGGCTGACGTCGCACTGCTCCGGGCAAGGATTCTGAGCTTGCAGACAAGTCTCGGAGGGGGCTGCTTTGCCGAAAGGTTTATTGAAGGCAGAGAAATCAATATCTCCCTGCTGGCGGACCAGGCTGCGGTGGAAGAACTGCCTCCGGCGGAGATCTTGTTTAGCGAATATCCGCCGGAGAAGATCAGAATGCTGGGGTATCGGGCCAAGTGGGCGGAGCATTCCTTTGAATACCAGCATACGGTGCGCACCTTCGCCTTTGCACCGGAAGATGCGCCGCTTTTGGAGCGCCTGCGGGCGATCTCCCTTGCTTGCTGGCAGTTATTCAACCTGCGGGGCTATGCACGGGTGGATTTTCGCGTGGACAGCGCCGGTAAGCCCTGGGTCCTGGAAGTAAACGCCAACCCCTGCCTTTCCCCGGACAGCGGTTTTGTCGCCGCAGCCCAACAAAGGGGGCTCGCTTACCCGCAGGTGATCGAGAGGATTGTCAGGGACATACCCGCCAGAGTTGCGGGGTAACAACCCAGGAGTAAGCATGCCGGAGCAGGAATTCAGCCTTTCCTACCGAAAGGAGGTAAGGGCAACCGATCGGGAGGCCATCGGGGAGATTGTCGCCTCGAGTGGCTATTTTTCCGCCGCCGAAAGGGAGATCGCCCTGGAATTGCTGGAAGAACGGTTGGCCCAGGGAGAAAAAAGCGGCTATCATTTCCTTTTTGCGGAGCAGGCAGGGCGTGTGGCTGGCTATACCTGTTTCGGCCCTATACCGGGTAGCCTGTACAGTTATGATCTCTACTGGATTGCCGTTCAGGAAAAACTGCGCCACCGCCGTATCGGCGGACAGCTCCTTGCCAGGAGCGAAGAGCTGATCAGCGGACGGGGCGGTCAGCGTATCTATGTCGAGACATCGTCGCGTCCGCAATACAACCCGACACTGGCCTTCTACCGGGGGTGCGGGTACAGGGAGGTCGCCTTTTTGGAGGACTTCTACGCCCCGGGCGATGGCAAAATTATCCTGCTCAAGGCCGCGGCACCGTCCCCTTAAGGCCCGGGCAACAACAAATTATCATTGCTTTTTCAGGGATTATTGGGTAGTAAATGCGGTGTTTTCGCATATTTTAGCAAGTAAGAAATTATTTTCTGCGTTTTTCCGGCAAAAAATAATTTCGTAAACTTACTTATCCCGTTTACCTGTGACCTTTAGGTTATCGGGGTTAGGAACAGACGATTAGGCAGACTGCACCGGGAGATTCAGGAGAAACGTCATGCGTATCATACCAAAAGAGGAAAAGTTCTTCGACCTCTTCGAAGAATTGGCTGACAAAATCGAAGAGGGAGCGAACTTTTTCTTGGCCATGGCCAAAAGCTACGAATATTCGGAAGCCAACATCGGCCGGCTCAAACAGATCGAGCATGAGGCGGACGCCATCACCCACACCACCTATGCCAAGATGCACACGACCTTCCTCACCCCCCTGGATCGCGAGGACATCTACGCTCTGGTCAACAAGATGGACAGCATCATCGACATGATCGAAGCTTCCGCCATGCGGATGAACCTCTATAAGGTCAAGAGGCCATCCTCGGAGAAGATCATCGAACTGGCCCAGATCCTCGTGCGGGCCGTCAGCAAAATCAAACTCATCGTGCATGCCATGCGGGACATGAAGAATGCGCGGATGATCCTGGATGCCTGCGTAGAGGTGAATACCCTGGAAAACGACGGCGATGTGGTTTTACGGACGGCCATCGCGAAGTTGTTTGAGCACGAAAAGGATGTTTTCGAATTGATCAAGTGGAAAGAGATCTTCGAACGGCTGGAAGAAGCGATCGATGTCTGTGAGGATGTCTCCAATATAGCCGAAGGCATCGTGCTGAAGCATGGCTGAGGTGCTGATCAGGGGTTAGGAAGCATTTGACAAAAACAATTTTTTGCTTATACTATTGAAAAAATAAGGCCTTAGGCAAACCGAACAGATCATTCGGGTGCGAGGCCCTGACGTATTTTGGAGGTTTTCTTATGCCCATGGAAAATAAAAACAGGAAATCCTTCCTGATGTTTCTCCTGGCTTTTCTGGTCGCTTTTTTTATCCTGTCACTCGTGGAAGTGCTGCGCTCTACCCTGGCGCCCAAGCTCCCGGAGATGCAACTGGCCGCCGCCGTGGCCCCCCTGGATGTGGCGCGCACCCCCTTTTCCTTCGCCGATCTGGCAGAGAGATTGAAGCCTTCGGTCGTGAACATCAGTACGACAAAAACCGTGCAGCAGCGGGGCAACATGTTTAGAGCCCCCTTCGGGCAGGGTGAGCCCTTTGATCGTTTTTTTGGAGGCGATGACTTTTTCGAAAGATTTTTTGGCGACATTCCCCAGCGTGAATTCAAACAGAAGAGCCTGGGCTCGGGATTCATCATCACCAACGACGGCTATATTTTTACCAATAATCACGTCGTGGAGCAGGCGGACAAGATCCTCGTCAAACTGTCGGACGGCAAGGAATATGAGGCTAAGGTCGTCGGCAAGGACAGTAAAACGGATATTGCCCTGATCAAGATAAAACCGAGCAACAGCCTGCCGGTAGTGGAAATCGGCGATTCGGACAAATTGCGGGTCGGCGACTGGGTCATGGCGATCGGTAATCCTTTCGGCCTCGAGCAGACCGTCACCGCCGGCATCGTCAGCGCGAAGGGACGGGTTATCGGGGCCGGCCCCTATGACAACTTCATCCAGACCGATGCCTCCATCAATCCCGGCAACAGCGGCGGCCCGCTCTTCAGCATGGATGGCAAGGTCATCGGCATCAATACGGCCATTGTTGCCCAGGGCCAGGGTATCGGTTTTGCCATACCGATCAATATGGCCAACAAGATGCTCCCGGAACTGAAAAGCAAGGGAGAGGTGACGCGCGGGTGGCTGGGCGTATCTATTCAGGACATCAACGAAGAAATCGCCAAAAACATGAAGCTCAAAGATCTGACGGGAGCCTTGATTGCGGAGGTCTTTGAAGGCGATCCGGCGGACAAGGCCGGGTTAAAGGCCGGTGATGTGGTCATCGAAGTGAACGGCCGGAAGATCAAGGACTCTCATGAATTACTGATGGTTGTGGCCGACATCCGGGTCGGGGAAAGGGTCGAGATCAAGGCCCTGCGTGACGGACAGGAAAAAACCTTCTCCGTGGTGATCGCGGAAAGGAAAGAACGCGCCGTGGCCGCGGCGGGCACGGCCGGCAAGTTCGGCATGACCGTCCAGGAAATCACCCCGGAGATCGCCAAGTACCTGGGCATAGGCAGGCAGGCCGGCGTAATCGTCGTCGAGGTGAAAGAAGGTAGCCCGGCAGATGAGGCGGGCATCCATCCCCAGGACATTATCATCCAGGTCAATAAAGCCAAGATCGCCTCCCTGAAGGATTACGAGCGGGAAATAGCCAAGAGCGGCAAGGAAGGTGTGTTGCTGCTCATCAAGAGGGGCAAGGTCTCCACGTTCGTACCGATCCGTCCCTGAGAAACTTAAGCAGGGTCAGAGGGGCAAAGGCACAGAGGTACAAAGTTAGTCTGCCCATTTGTTGTTAAACTTCGCAGGTCCTCTAGTTTTCATGGACCGGCCAGCCCGCGCGGATGTTTGTTTTTTTCTTGCCGTCTCTGTGCCTTTGTGCCTCTGACCCTTTGTGCCTTTTTCTTAATGTTTCACGTGAAACATTTTACCGAAGGCTATTTACGAAGCCGATATTTAATCATCTTCAGCTGCAAGCCTTTTCTACTTAACCCCATCTGCGCAGCGGCCCTAGTGACGTTGCCGCTACACTCTTCCAGAACCTTGAGGATTAACTGTTTTTCGATTTCCTCTTTCTGATCCTTCACAATGTCGCGGATCGGTTTCGGGGGCACTTCCGGCAGCACGGGTGCTGCGGCCGCATGGGCCGCTTTCAGATTTTCCGGAAGGCTCTCGAAGGTGATCACCGTCGTCTTGGCAACCAGGACCAGCCTCTCGATAAGATTTTCTAATTCCCTGACATTACCAGGCCAGTCATAAGAGAGGAACTGCTCCTGAACCAACGGGTCCATCCCCTGTACCGCCTTACCCAGCTTTTTATTAAACTTGCGGATGAAATACTCCGCCAAAGGCAGAATATCCTCCCGCCGGTTGCGCAACGGCGGAATGGCTACGGGAAATACATTCAGGCGATAAAACAGGTCGGCCCGGAACCTCCCTTCCTTCACGTCCTCAAGCAGATTTCTGTTCGTGGCGGTGACCAGGCGGACATCTACTTTGATGGTCCGCAAGCCGCCCACCCGTTCAAATTCCTGTTCCTGGATCACCCGCAACAACTTTACCTGCATTTCCCTAGGGAGTTCGCCTACTTCATCGAGAAACAGTGTCCCCCGGTGGGCCAGTTCGAATTTGCCCTGTTTTGTCACCGAGGCGCCGGTGAAGGCGCCTTTTTCGTATCCGAAGAATTCGCTCTCCATCAAATTTTCCGCAATGGCCGCACAATTTATTTTTACAAAGGGGTTATGCTGTCGCGGGCTGTTTCTATGAATAGCGTCGGCAATCAGCTCTTTACCCGTGCCCGTTTCCCCGGAGATAAGAACGGTGGTCGTCGTCGGGGCAACCTGCCGGATGGCTTCGTAGACAGCGCGCATGCTTTCACTGCTGCCCATGATCCCGCCCGTTTGCGCTTCTTCGGGACTGAGAAAGACCTCCGCCTCGCTTAAAGTCCTGGTGCGCACCGCTTTTTGCAGCAGGTTCTTCAGTTCCTCCTGATCGAAAGGCTTGGTAATGTAATCGAAGGCACCCTTTTTCAGGGCATCGACAGCCGTGGCGATCGTCCCGTAGGCGGTAATGATGATCACCGGTGTCGCAGGATAATCCCTGACCACCTGGGATAACAACCCCATACCATCCAGCTTGGGCATTTTGAGATCCGTGATGATGGCGGCACAACCTTCTTCTTTCAGAATTTTCAGTGCCTGCACACCATCGGCCGCCGTGGCCACCTCATAGCCTTCTTTCTTGAGCATGGCACTCAAGACCAGGCGCATATTTAATTCATCATCCACCACTAATATTTTCTTCATGACTCTCCAAGTCTAATGGAAAAGGTCGTCCCCTTTTCGGGGACCGATTTGACGCGGATAGAACCGCCATGACTCTTGATGATCCGCTGGCAAATGGCCAGCCCCAGTCCGACACCCCGCTCCTTGGTGGTGAAAAAAGGCTTGAAGATATTTTTAATATCTTCCCGTTTAATGCCCTGGCCCGTGTCGTGGATGGAGATGCTGATCGTGTCTCCCGCTTCTCCCGCTCTTTTCGAGCTCCGAATACGCAGGGTGCCGCCTTCCGGCATGGCGTCGATAGCATTAAAGGCTATATTGAGCAGGACCTGCAGCAGCTGTTCTGCATCGACGGCTACCGCGGGAAGGTTGGCATGCAAATCCATTTCCAGGTTTGTGTTTTCCGAGACGCTGTTGGCCTTGATCAAGGACACGGCCCTCTCGATAATCGGATTGATGTTCTGTACCTTCACATTGGGCGTATGCGGTTTGGCATAATCGAGAAATTGCGAAACCACGCTGTTTAGCCTATCCACCTCCTCGATGATCACCTCCAGAAGCTGCCTGTTTTCCTCCGCCTCCGTTTCGGAGCGCAAGTACTGGGCCGCGCCCTTAATGGAGCCGAGGGGGTTCCGGATTTCGTGGGCAAAGACGGGCGCCATCTCTTCCAAAAGCAGGGCCCGCTCCTTTTCCAGCTTGGCATCCAGGGCGTATAAAGAGGTAAACACACCCTTGCTTTCTGGATAGATAGCGCTGAATATCTTTTCCAGGATGATCTTAAAAGGCGATATGGAGATGACAATGGTAAAACAGGCCACCAAGACATGAGTAAAAGGCGGTTTCTCGCCCTGGCCAAAGAGGCCGGTCACGAGATAAAAAAGAAGCACCGCAAAGACGGTGACGATCGTCACGACCAGGGCTTTGGCCATCAGCTCGTGGAGTTCCGTAAGATGGGGGTAGGCAATGATCAGCAGGATGAAGTACAGCAGGACGGCCAGCACGAGATTCGAAAGGGGCGGAAAACCGAAGCCGAAGTAGTAAAATAAATCTAAAGTACTGAGGAGGGCGGCAATCGGAAAGGCAATGGCCAGATAACCCATCCGTCTTTTTTCGACGCCCTCGGCCTTCTTTTTAAGATAATTAAGCAGTGATAGATAGCCAAGGACCAGCACATAGGCGATATAGAGGTTGAGCAGCGTTTGCAGATAAGGCGAACGGTATAAAGGGGTAAAGAAACTCAGGCTGACAGCAACGCCAAAAAGGGCCGTGGACACGATATCATGCTGGGAAAAAAAGGTCTGATACTTGAGAAAATACCGGCTGAAGCTGATGATCAGGGGCGGAATAGCGAGCAAACCCAGGTAGGCGATGAACCGGATGAATTCCACACCAAAGATTGCGTGAAAAAAGACCGCCGTCTTATGCAGAGAGATGGCCAGGCACAACGTGGCAAAGGAAAGCTGTACCGGATCATTCTTTTTATAGATAAGCAGAGAAATGGCAATGATCAAACTCACAGCAGCGAGAATAAAAGTTTCCATAATATATGCTCATTATAGGCATCTTTTGTTAAATTAACAACCAACCTCTAACTTTTCCCTTTTAACTTTTACCTTTTTACTTTTACCTTCGCAGTGCGTAGCCTCCTACACACTGCGAAGGGTCTTATACACCTGCACGGGCGGCCAGTTGCCTGCGTTCCCCGCGCCCGATCATGCCTTTTTATCTATTTCGCCTTGCATTTCCATGTGTTGCCAAATAGATGGGCAGAGCCCCTCTATTTGGCATGCCGCTTGCATTACAGTACAATAATCCCCTGGAATATGCCATCATAACACACTTGAGGCTTCCGGAAAAAGCCAAATAAGGTGCTGCCCAGGGAAGCAACCACCCCAGACCCCGCCAGGCGGGATAAGTGCGTTGACGCAGATACTTTCCGCCGGGAAGTATCTGCTAAATTACTAATGCGGAGCTATAAAAGAAATGGAAAATATTGTCGCTGGGGTCTTCCCCGGCCAGGGAGCGCAGCGGCCGGGCATGGGCAAGGATTATTACGATGCCCTCCCCATCTGCCGGCATACTTATGAGGAGGCAGCGGATGCCCTGGGCTGGGACGTTTCCGCCCTGTGTTTCGACGACGACGCGCGTCTCAATCTCACCGAATACACTCAACCCTGTATATTAACTACCGAAATTGCCGCCCTGCGCGGCCTGCACGAGCGCTACGGTTTTTCGCCGACCCTCTGCGGCGGTCATAGCCTCGGAGAATTTTCCGCCCTGGTGGCGGCCGGTTTTTTTACCCTTGCGGAAGCCGTAAAGATAGTGCATATACGCGGTCAGCTTATGCAAAAAGCGGTCCCCCTGGGTGTGGGAGGGATGGCCGCGGTTATTTCGCAGAATATAGATATGGAATTGTTACGTAATAATCTGGTAGAGTTGCCCCTGGATCTGGCCAACATTAATTCCGCCCATCAAGTCGTCATCAGCGGCGCCTTGAGTGCCTTGCCGGAGGCGGAAAAGCGCCTGCGCGCCGCCTTTGCTCATGATCCTGGCTTCCGCTTTGTAACGCTCAACGTGAGCGCCCCGTTTCACAGCCGGCTCATGAAAACCATCGAGGAACCCTTTATGGAGACCCTGCGCGAGTTGGGAAAAAACCTTTCCCCGGCCAGCGCCACCCGGGTTACCTCCAATTATACCGGCGGTTTTCATTCCGCTGACACGGACGAGATTCTCTTCGGGCTCAAGGCGCAACTGAGCAATGGCGTGCGCTGGGTGGATAACATGCAAAATCTGGCCGCTCAGGCGGAGAAGATCTATGAAATCGGGCCCGGCCGCCCCCTCCGCGAGTTCTTCAAGACGATCAATGTAACTTGCCTATCCATCACGAACCTCGCGGGGGCTGAGCGGGCCTTCCGGGATGGCAACTGAAGCCGGGCACAATCAACAGCAGCAGGAGAACATGAATGGATTTTAGCCTCACGGAAAATCAGCAGATGTATGTCGATCTGGTCAGAAAATTCGTAAAGAATGATATTCTCCCCCAGGTCATGGCCCTCGACAAGGGTCATACCTTTCCCTGTGATATCATCAACAAGGCCTGGGAGCTGGGGATACTGAATCTTTCCTTCCCCGAATCTCTCAAGGGCTACGAGGTAGACGTGGTTTCGACGGCCCTGATCATCAAGGAACTTTCCTATGGTGATACGGGTATCTCCACCTCGGCCATGTGCAATGACCTGGCCAATGTCGTAATCGTACAGCATGGTACTCCGGAGCAGCGGGAAGCCTTCTTAACCCCCTTCGTAGAGGCGCCCCGGCTGGCATCCTTTTGTCTGACCGAACCCGGCGCCGGCTCGGACAATCTCTCCATGACGACCTTCATCCAAAAACAGGATAACGGAAACTACCTGCTCAACGGCGCCAAGTGTTTCATTACCAATGCCTCCCTGGCTTCCCAGTTTACCGTTTTTTGCAAGGTAGGCAAGCCTTCCAGCCAGTTGCTGGCCTGCGTCGTCGTCCCGGCCCTGGAAGCGGCGGGCGATGGTTCCCTGCAGCAAAACAAGGTCATTGAACTCCCCCAAGGGGGCAGGATCATCATCGGCAAACCGGAAGACAAACTCGGGCAACACCTCTCCAATACGGCGAGCGTCACCTTCGAGGATGTCGTCATCACACCGCAGCAGGTCATCGGAGACCGGCGCAAGGGATTCACCTACATCGTGGATGTGCTGGACTTCGCCCGTCCCATGGTGGCCGCCATCGGCGTAGGGCTCGCCCGCCGGGCCTGGGACGTTACCCTCGCCTATACCAAAGAACGCCGTCAATTCGGCCAGCGTCTCTGCGACCTGCCCGTTGTCAGCGACACCCTGGTGCAGATGTGGAAAAAGGTGGAACTGTCGGAATTGGCCCTCATGAAGGCCGCCGTCAAGGTCCAGGAAAGGGCTCCCGACAGGGGTCTCTACGCCTCGCTGGCAAAAAATGCCGCCGCGGAAGCCGCACTCTTCTGCGCCAACGAAGGGCTCCATCTGCACGGCGGTTACGGCTTCATGGCCGAATATGAAATCTCCAAACTCGTCAGAGACGCACACATCATCGACATCTATGAAGGTGTGCGGGAGGTGCAAAACATGATCATGGGACGGGAATTAATCTAATATGCTCTATCTACACGGCATTGGCCATTTCTACCCGGAAAATGTAATTTCCAATCAATTCCTGGAAGATTTGGACATCGGCACCACGGAAGATTGGATTTTAGAGAGAGTGGGCATCCACACGCGCCGCACCGTTCTGCCCCTCGATTACATCAAGACGACCAAAAACCGGGACCAGCGGGCTGCCTCCGAGGCGGCCCTGTATACCAACGTCCAGACAGGTGCGGCGGCCGCCAGAATGGCCATGGAGCGCGCGGGATTGAAACCGGAAGACATCGGCCTTGTCATCTCCGGGAGTTGCACTCCCGATAATTTGACCCCGGCGGAGTCGGCAACCATTGCCGCCGAACTGGGTATCGAGGGTCCCTGTTTCGATCTCAACTCGGCATGCAGCAGTTTCGGCATGCAGATTCATTTTCTCGGTTCTATGAAGCCCGAGGCAACGCCGCCTTATATCCTGGTGGTCAACCCGGAGTGCCTGACCCGCAGCGTGAACTACTCCGACCGGAGCATTGCCGTCTTGTTCGGCGATGCCAGCTCCGCCGCCATCCTTTCGGCGCGCGTCCCCTCGAACAAGGTTTTCCTTGCTTCTTACTGTGACTCCAAACCTTCGGCCTGGGAAAAAGTCAGCATCCCCCGGATGGGCTATTTCCAGCAGGACGGCAATGCCGTACAACGCTTTGCCATCCATAAGACTACGGAGTCGCTGCGTATTCTTAAGAAGTCCTTTCCCGTCAACGGTGATCGGTTTAAATTCATCGGTCACCAGGCAAATCTCAGCATGCTGAACACGGTTTGCGATCGGGCCGGCATCAGCCCCGAACACCACTGGTTTAATGTGGCGGACTACGGCAATACGGGCTGTTCCGGCGCCCCCTCCGTTTTAAGCCAGCATTGGGATCTTCTGGAACCGGGCCAGCATGTGGCCATCTCCCTGGTCGGGGCCGGGCTGACCTGGACCCATATGCTTTTGAAAATAGAGGAAAATTCATGAATTATCAGGAATTCCTCACCTGCAACCAATTTGGACTGGAAGACTTGGTGGCCTTTTCTTACGGACGGCTGGTTCAGGACCGCCCGGAGGGGTTTGACGGTCGCCTGCCGGCGCCACCCTTTCTCATGGTGGACCGGATTATCTCCATAACCAGCAGCGGCAGGCAGGGAACGATCATCGCGGAACAAGACGTAAAGTTTGACGCTTGGTATTTTCAGTGCCACATGCCCGGCGACCCTGTGCACCCCGGTTGTCTCTGCGTCGATGCGGTCTGGCAACTCCTGGGGTTCTACTGTATCTGGCGCGGGGCCCTGGGCGCCGGTCGCGCCCTGGGTTGTGGAGAGGTTTTTTTTCATGGCCAGGTGCGGCCTTTCAACAAGTGCGTGCGGTACGAAATATCCGTCAAGCGCTTTTCCCAACTGAAGTTATCCGGCGCCGCGGTAGTTATCGGCGACGCGAAAGTCTTTGTGGACAATGAACAGATTATCGATGTCAAGGAGGCCCGCAGCGGCGTTTTTCGGGGTATCACCTACCCTGATTATCCACTCCGTTCCGTTAATTCCCTGGGCGGGCAGATGAAGGAAACAACATGACGAACAAACCGGTAGCCATAGTAACGGGCGGCGGAAAGGGTATCGGCGCGGCTTGTTGTCGCGCCCTCGCCGAGAAAGGCTTCCGGGTGGGTATCCACTATCGGAAGAGCAGCACCGAAGCCGCCCAGGTCCTGACGGACATCGGCGATGGCTTTCTCCTCCAGGCGGATCTTACAGACCTCGAACAGGTGGAAAGTATGGCGGCCCGTCTGAAAGACGCGGCCGGCCAGGTGGATGTCCTGGTGAACAACGCCGGTCTTTCCCTCAATTACGACATCAACACCATGAAAATCGAACACTTTGACGCCCAGCGGGCCTTGACACGCGGCATCTGGTACCTGACCAAGAGGATCGTCCGCTTATTCATGCTGCGGCAAAACAGCGGCCGCATCATCAATATCTCCAGCGTGGTAGGGCACACGGGCAATGCCGGACAGATCCCTTATACCATGGAAAAAGCCGCCCTCGACGCCTTTACGAAATCCCTCACCAAGGAACTGCGGGGGCGCAATATTCTGGTAAATTCCGTGGCCCCCGGCTTTATCGATACGGAGATGACGGAGGAGTTGCCCGAGGAGGTCAAGAAACAAATCCTGGCCAATATTCCCCTGGGACGGACAGGCCTGCCCCAGGAAGTGGCCGAGGTTGTCGCCTTCCTTGCCACCAGCGGGACGTACATGACGGGCAGCGTCGTGCACGTCAACGGAGGACTCTATGGAGGCTGATCAAGGAATGCGGGCAGCGGTCCTGAAGAGTGTTCCCCAACAACCTCCTTTCCGCTTCATCGATGAGATACTGGAACTCGACGAGAACCACATTGTCGGCGCCTATCGCTTTCGTAAGGAAGAGTATTTTTATGAGGGGCATTTTCCCGGTCGCCCCATCACGCCGGGCGTGCTCCTGGTGGAAGCCATGGCCCAGACGGGCGTCGTTGCCCTGGGGCTCTACCTGACGATGCTGCAGGAAAATACGCCCCATCAGGCGCCAGAAGCCATGGTTACCCTTTTTACCTTCGCCGACCAGGTGGAGTTCAGCGGGATTGTGCATCCCGGGGAAAGGGTGATCGTCCGGGGCGAAAAGATATATTTTCGCAGAAGAAGCCTGAAAACCAAGGTACAAATGGAAAGGGAAAACGGTGAGTTAGTATGCATCGGTATTTTAGCCGGGACGGGGGTTATGCTGCATGAGACGTAGGGTCGTGGTCACAGGAATGGGGATTATAGCGCCCAATGCCCATGGGCTCGATAATTATGAGGCGGCACTGCGGGCAGGCCGTTCGGGCATCCGGTTTATCCCGGCACTCCAAGAATTTAACTTCGGCTGCCAGGTAGGCGGGGTCCCGCGGGATTTCGACCAGATCCTCAGGAAGTATTTTGACGAGGAAAAGCTGATGTCCATCAATGACAACATCGGCTACGCCTCCGTGGCGGCAATCGACGCCTGGACCGATGCGGGCTTTGCTCTGCCGGAACCGGCCGACGACCAGGTCGATTGGGACACGGGCGCCATCGTCGGCTCCGGTATCGGCGGCATGGATACCATCGCCGGCTCGGTCGTCCCCATGGTCAACGAAGGCAAGGTCCGCCGCATGGGCAGCAGCATCGTGGAGCGGGTGATGAACAGCGGCACCAGCGCCCGGGTCGGCGGGCTGCTCGGTCTGGGAAACCAGGTGACATCCAATTCCTCGGCCTGCAGTACGGGCAACGAGGCCGTGATTGACGGGATGCTGAGGATCCGCTGCGGACTGGCCAAGCGGATGGTCGTGGGCGGGAGCGAGGGTTCATCTCCCTACATCTGGGCCGGCTTTGACGCCATGCGGGTCATCGCCCGCAAGTACAACGACCAGCCGGAGAAAGCCTCCCGCCCCCTGAGTGGCTCGGCCAACGGTTTTGTACCCGGCGCCGGCGGGGCCATCCTGATCCTGGAAGAACTGGAGACGGCCCTGCAACGGGGCGTGCGCATCTATGCGGAAGTCCTGGGAGGTTATGTAAACTGCGGCGGACAGCGGCAGGGAGGTTCCATGACGGCGCCCAACCCGACAGGGGTCAAGCGCTGCATCAGAGGCGCCGTGGCCGATGCCCAGGTCGATCCGCGCACCATCAACGCCATCAACGGGCATCTTACGGCCACCTTTGCCGATCCTTACGAGGTGAAAAATTGGTCCGAAGCGTTGGAAAGAGGGCCGGCAGATTTTCCCTATATCAATTCCACCAAATCTATGATAGGCCACTGTCTCGGCGCCGCTGGAGCCGTGGAATGCGTGGCCGTTACTCTGCAGTTATATAAAGGGTTTATCCACCCCTCGGTAAATTGCGAGGATCTGCACCCCGATGTAGAAGCGTTTGCCGACAGGATACCCCACAAGCTTATCGAAAATTCTGACTTGAAGATCATTGCCAAGGCGGGGTTCGGCTTCGGCGATGTGAACAGCTGTCTGATTTTTAAAAAATGGGAACAATAATTACAATCAAAGAAGGAGTCACCAATGGAAGAGAAGAAAATTTATGAACAATTCATGGACATTATCAAGGTATACGCCAAAGATACCGCGCTGGTCGAAAAATCTACTACGGAAACCCACATCCTGAACGATCTCAAAGTGAATTCAGCGCGGTTGGTGGATATTATCATCAAGTGCGAAGACGTCTTCGGCATAGAGATCGATGATGACGATGCGGATAGGATAAGAACGATCGGCGATGCCTTAGAGGTTATCAAAAGCAAGGTGGCATAATCGTGGGAAGCAGGGAAAGGTTTCATCTTCACTTGCAATACCTCTTGGGCAGGTTGGCCGTATTCCTCCTGGCGCCCTTCGTCTACCTCAGTGTCAGGCTTTTTGGCTACCGCATCCGGAACTTGCAAGAGATCCGGCGGACCTGCCAACGCCTCTTCCAGGATCACCCCGGACCATGGATAATCTGCGCCAACCATTTAACCAATATTGATTCGGTAATTTTGGCCTATGCCCTGGCCCCGATGCATCGCTACATAAGGCAATTCAGCCTGCTTCCCTGGAATCTTCCCGAACGGGCGAACTTTCAACGGAACCTCTTCTCCACGGTCGTGTGTTACCTGGCGAAATGCATTCCCGTGAATCGCGGCGGCGATCGGGAAGAGATGAAGCGCGTCCTGGATAAATGCATTTATATCCTGGACCGCAAGCAGAACCTGCTGATCTTCCCCGAAGGAGGACGCTCGCGGACGGGCCGGGTCAATACGCAAAGCTTTTCCTATGGCGTGGGGCGCTTCGTAAGCGCGAGCGAGGCAGGCAAGATCCTTTGCATCTACATGCGGGGGGACGGTCAGGAACACTACAGCGCCATCCCGCGCTGGGGAGAACGGTTTTCTCTCCTCATCGACGTTCTCCATCCCGTCACGCCCGACGTCACCGGACTAAGGGCGCAACGGCATTATGCCGAACAGATTATCAAACAACTGGCCAAGATGGAGGAAAATTATTTTGCTGCACGTCGGCAACGACATAGTGGACTTACGGCACCCCGCTGCGATGAAAAAAAGCGCGGATACACGCTTCCGGAAACGCGTATTTCTCCTTGAAGAAGAGGCTTTTATCCTGGCTGACCGTGAGCCCGATGCCATGCTTTGGGCTTTCTGGACAGGCAAAGAGGCGGCCTATAAGGCCGTCCAAAAAGAGTGGATCGATGTCCCGGCGATTCCCCACCTTTACCGGGTGGGCATCACCGGGGAGGGTGATGAACGCAGGCCGCGGCGCAGGGGCCAGGAACAAAGGCGCCTCCTGGGAAACGTGGCCACCCCGCAAGGCAATATAGCCTTGGAAATCCTGCTCACCGCGGATTATGCGCACAGCGTTGCCCTCTCCGGCCCGGCGGGCGGGGGTGAGCAGGTACTCTGGCGGATCAAACCCTTGCCCCTGGTGGCGAAGTCTTCGCCGGACCAAGAGTCCCGGTATATTCGCGGCGCAGCGAAAAGGCATCTTTCCCGCTACTGGCACAGCAGCGTCAAAGACGTGGACATCAGACGCCGGCAAGGCCCGCGCGGTCTGGAACCTCCCAGGCTTTATTTTCGGCAACAGGCAAGCGCCGTCGACATCAGTCTAAGCCATGACGGCAACTTTGCCGCTTATGCCTTAGCTTTTCCTAACCCCGATAACCTAAAGGTCACAGGTAAACGGGATAAGTAAGTTTACGAAATTATTTTTTGCCAGAAAAGCTCAAAAAATAATTTCTTACTTACTAAATAACACTATTAACTACCCCGGCCTGGCCGCCAGGGGGTTGGAGGAGGTTTCCCTTGCCAGAAAAAAAGTTAAATCCCGTTAAAATACAAGACAATACCTTCAGAGATGGCCATCAATCCATCTTTGCCACCCGGATGCGCACGGAAGACATGATTCCCATCGCCGAACAGATGGACGAGGCCGGTTTTTGGGCGGTGGAAATCTGGGGTGGCGCCACCTTCGATACGATGCACCGTTTTCTGGAAGAGGACCCTTGGGAAAGGCCGAGAACCCTGAAACGCTATCTCAAGAAAACGCCCTGTACCATGCTCCTGCGGGGCCAGAATCTCGTGGGGTACCGGAATTATCCCGACGATGTCGCCAAAGCCTTTGTAGACAAGGCCTGTGAAGTCGGCATCGATATCTTTCGCATCTTCGACGCCCTCAATGATCTGCGCAATTTCAATCCCTGCATGGAAAGGGTGAAGGCCAACGGCAAGCTCGTGGAAGCGTCCGTTTGTTATTCTTTGACGGAACGCCGCCTGGGGGGAGAGGTATACAATCTGGAGTATTTTATCGGTAAATGCAAGGAGTTGGAAGACATGGGCGCCGATACGATCTGCATCAAGGATATGGCGGGCATCATGTCCCCCTACGACGCCTACGCGCTCATTTCCGCCCTGAAGCAAGTCATCACCGTTCCCCTGCATCTCCATACCCATTACACGAGCGGGATGGGCTCCATGACCTATCTGAAGGCCATCGAGGCAGGCGTCGATATCCTCGACACCTGCCTGGCTCCCTTTGCCCTCCGGACCTCCATGCCGGCGGTGGAGCCCCTGGTCGTCACCCTCCAGGGCACCCCCCGGGACACGGGCCTCGATCTGCATAAGCTCTTGGCGATGGGGGACTATCTGGAAGAAATCGCGCCTAAGTATGCCCAGTTCCTGGCCGCCAACACCCTGTCGGTGATCGATACGGGCGTCCTGGCCCATCAGATCCCCGGCGGGATGATCTCCAATCTGGTCAGCCAGTTAAAGGAGATGAAAGCCCTCGACCGCCTTAATGAGGTATACGAGGAGATTCCCCGTACCCGCCGGGAATCGGGAACGGTGCCGCTCGTCACCCCCACCTCCCAGATCGTGGGTGTGCAGGCGGTGATGAATGTCCTTTACGGGCGCTACAAGATGGTCACCACCCAATTCAAGGACATGCTCTACGGCCTCTACGGGCAGACGCCCACGCCCATCGATCCCGAGGTCCAGCAAAAGGTGCTCAAGAATTACAAAAAGGGACAGGCACCGATCACGGGCCGGCCCGCGGATTACATCGAACCGGAAATGGAAGCGGCCAGAACGAAAATCGGAGCCCTTGCCAAAACGGAAGAAGATCTCCTTACCTACGCACTCTATCCCACCACGGGGGAGCAATTTCTGAAACGAAAATACGGTGTGGCCGAAGAAAAGGAATAAAGGTGAGCAAGCTGGTAAATATCCATGCTAGCGTAATAAAACTCAGGGGACAGGATGGAGAAACTATGGTCGCCCGTGCTCGTCGCAGGTTTGCTTTGTTTGCTCACCTGTGACAGCCGTGCGGAAAACTATACCGTCACGGGGGAGATGGTATCACATATCCGGTATGAGCTGCAACACCAGGTGACGCCGGGCGAGGGCATGCAACAGATGTCCCTGAGTTTCGTCGTGCCGCAAACGTTCCACTCCCCCACCTATGTCCAGGAAATCAAGGACGTTTACCTCCTGCTCACCCCGGAACCCCAGGAAAAAACAACCCGCACCGACGGCCGCGGCAACCGCATCGTCGTCGCTACCTGGAAGAAAATACCGCCTTTCGTAGAGGTCAAGCTTTCCTGCAATGCCTTCAATCATACCGTCCTCAAGACCCTGGCGACGGAGGCCCCCTTTCCGCTTGAGAAAATCGCGCCGGCCGGCCTGGATTATCTGCAACCGACGGAGCAGGTGCAGTCCGCGCACCCGCGCCTCCGCGCCTTGGCGGCCCGGCTTACGGCGGAGGTAAAAACCGAATTCGATGCTGTCCAGCGGATCATTTCCTGGGTGGTTGACCACCTGCATTACACCAATCCACCGCTGCGGCATGACGCGCTTTATGCGCTCGAATCGGGCAAGGGAAACTGCCAGAACTATTCGCACTTGAGCGCCGCCCTCCTGCGCGCCGTGGGCATCCCCGTCCGCATCGTGAACGGACTCACGCTGAATCAACCCTTCGATGTCTCCTGGCAAAAGGGCATCCTGACGTTCAAAATGGGGCAGGGGCGTCATTCCTGGATCGAGGTTTGGTTCCCCGACCAGGGATGGGTACCCTGTGATCCGCAAAACACGCAACTCTTTGTTTCCAACCGTTTCCTGCGGGTGGAGGTCGGAGTCGATAACAATGAAACGAAAAACGACGGCCTGCTCCGCTGGGCGCAAAGCCGCGCCGGCCAGATTAAACCACAGCTTCAGGAAACCATCCGGGCCACTTTCCAGAACGACAAAGTCCAGGTAGCGGGGGAACGGGAAACATACGGCCCGAAAAACATCCTCCTTTCCCCCAATGTCCGGGCACAGTTTCAGCAACTCGCCCTGAAGCCGCTCTCCCCGCCTCCCCGGATGATCCCGGAGGCGGAAAAAAAGGCCTTCCGTTTTGATGTGCCCTTTGTTTTCGGCAACCTCGAATTTCCCGAAGACCTGGACTTCGCCTTTCCGCGGGCGGTCCATGCCGCCGCACCGGGGGAGTTTGAAATGCCCCGGAATTTTCTCGTGGAAACGGCGGAATATGTCACTACCATGCTTACCCAATATGCCCAGGCCGTGCTCCTGCCCAAACCCCTGTCCTTGGCAAAGGTCGGGATAGCCTTGCAAAATTTTGGTGGCGAAGGCGACCTCTGGCTGGAAATACGGGGTGATAACGCCGGCAAACCGGGGACGACCCTGGCCGTAAGTGAGCTCATGAATTTGCGGCAGTTGTCCTCTAAGCCGGGATACCGGTGGGTTGATTTCGACTTCAGCCAGGACAAGCCGCTCCTCATGCCGGGCAATTACTGGATTGCCCTGGGCTTTAGCGGCAGTCCCATTGTCAACTGGTTTTACACCTACGGCAAGCCCGTCGGACCGGCCGACGGCACCCGTTACAAAAACATCTTCGCCGACGATTGGAGCGGCGCGTTAAATTACGAATTCAATTACCGTTTGGTGGGATCAACGATCAGATGAAGGCACCGAAACTTACGATCAAGCAAAAATTGCTCTTAAGTTATCTGAGCATGGCCTTGTTGACGATTGTGGCCAGCGTTTACGCCATCATCAGCCTGCAGCAAATGAACCAGCTGGCCCAGGCCATTACCAATCAGGACTATATGATCTTGCAAAGCAGCAAGCTGATGATGGATACGCTGCTCACCCTGGAAAGCACAGAAAAAAAATCCCTCATCTTCAAAGATCCGTCGGTGGCCAACATCTTCTGGTCCAAGAGTCAGGAATTAAGACAAGCCATCGAGAAGACTAAAAAGCATCGTCTGGCAGACTTAATAAAGCCCCTGGCCCGGTTATCCAGCCTCCAGAGCCAGTACGATGCTCTCTTCCTGAAGGAACTGGCCTTGATCGAGGAAAACCGCCTGGAGGAAGCATCCCTCCTCTCGGAACAGGAAGGTAAGCAAATTATCGACGCCATGGCCAAGGATGTGCGCACCATAGGCAAAAAAGCCGAAGAAGCCATTGCCAGACACATGGGTTCCTTTCAAAATCAAGGCCTCACGGCCTCGCGTATCACCATTGCCCTGAGTGTCATCAGTTTGATTGCCGGTTTTTCCCTGGCCCTGCTCGTTACTTACAATATTGCCCGGCCGCTCAAAAAACTGGAAAGGGTGACCGCCCTGATTGCCGACGGGCAATTTAACAACGATCTCAATATGAACCGCCAGGATGCCATCGGCAGTCTGGCGCGGGCCTTCATTGTGATGGCCGAACGTCTTAAAATATTGGAGGCCTTCCATCGTGACGCCAGTCCGCTCACCGGACTGCCCGGCAATCTGGCCATCGAAAAAAAGATCAAAATGAAACTCAGCGAAAAGCGTCCCTTTTCCCTTTGCCATGTGGATCTGGATAATTTCAAGCCCTTCGCCGACCATTACGGCTACGCTTGGGCAAGCGAGGTGATTAAGGAGGTGGGGCAGATCCTCACGAGCCAGGCCCAGCTGGCGGATGGACAGGATGTCTTCATCGGCCATATCGGCGGAGACGATTTCGTGATCATTGCCGAGCCGCAAAAAGCGGAAAGGATGTGCCAAAACCTGCTCACGGAGTTCGACCAGCGCATCCGGAAATTTTACGCCCCCGAAGACCGGCAAAAGGGGTACTTCACGGGAGATGACCGGAGCGGCGTCAAACGCGACTTTCCGCTGATTACCATGACGATTGCCATCGTCACCGATGACGGCAGCCGCTTCCCCGATCCCTTGGCCATGGCGGAGATGGCAGCTAAATTAAAAGAATATGCCAAGACCTTGCCGGGAAGCAATTATGTGACCCTAGACGATCTGCAGCATCTCTCCCGGCACCCGGTCTAAACAGCCCCTGCTATCTGTTGACAAGTCAGCGTCGCTTGCATTATACACATAGGCAACATCCCCCAGGAGCACGGCCCGATGCAGAGAATTTACCCTATCCTTATTGCCTGTTTGATCCAGCTGTGCCTTGCCTGCACATCTCTGCCGCCTCCCATGGTCGACAAGGTCCCGCCGCCGCAAGCGGCACCCATGACCCCACCGGCGGCACCCCTGGTGGCCCCACCGGTCCCGGAGGAAAAACCTGTTATTCCGGTCGCTCCTCCCGTAATAACGCAGCAAGTGATCAACCAGGACGAGGAACTATTCCTCCGGGGCTTCCAACAGCTTGCCCTGCAGTTAGACAAGCAAGATCAGGACGGGGGGCCGGCCAAACTTATCTTTGAGAGGCTGATAAACACGTATCCAACCAGTAAATGGCACGGGGCCGCGCAGGTATGTATCCGTCTCTTAGGGGCCATGGATGCCTACCGGGATCAACTGCGCACCGAACAGGCCATGGCAGCCAAGGTGTTAAGCGACAAGGCCAAGAGTCTTCAGGAAACGGAGCAGCTCAAAAGAGAGCTCCGCAGCCTGATGGAAAAGCACCAGGCGGAACTAACGGCCCTGCAACAAGAGAATGAACAGCTGAGAAAAGACATCCAACTCCTGAAAAATCTGGAGTTACAACGGGACCGCCGGGAAAAGATGCTGCGGTAAGGGCAATTTTGTTCCCCTCTGGGTACATAATGACTTGAACTTTCTGCACCGCAATGGTATTAGTGCACCGTAGCGTTTAAAAGGCCTTGTCTATGTTGAAAAAAATTGCTGTCCAGCAACTACAGATCGGCATGTACGTCCATTTGCCCCTGTCCTGGTATGAGCACACCTTCCTGAAAAACAACTTCGCCGTGACCACGGAACACCAACTCGTCAAGATCAGGAACTCCGGGCTTCAGGAAGTCACGATCGACACGGAGAAAGGGATCGATCTGGCCGACGCTACGGCGTCCCCCCCCCTAACCAGCACGGCCCCGGTGGAGAAGCAGATCCTCCTCGATGAACTCATGGCCGCCATCCAGGACAAACACTTGCCGGCGCCGGAAAAGGCCGCCCTCATCCATGAGCGGGCCATAGACATGATGTACCGGCTGCTCGAGACACCCTCGGCGGACAATATCAAGACGGTGAAAAAAGGCATCACCGAGGTGGTCAATCTGATCCTGAGCGATGATGCCACCACCCACCAACTGTTACTTATCACGTCCCATGATTTTTATACCTACACCCATTCCGTGTCCGTCGGCGTCCTCGGGATTGCCCTGTCCAAAATCCTCTTCAAAAAATCAGCGGGGCACAACATGAACGAGTTAGGGGCCGGTTTCTTTTTGCATGATCTGGGCAAGATACAGATTGATCAGGCAATTCTCAATAAACCCGGCCGGCTTACGGATGAAGAAATGAATGAAGTCCGGCGTCACCCGAACCTGGGCTTCAAAATCCTGAACGACACCAAGCAGCTGACGGAGGAATGCAAACTGATCGTCCTGCAGCATCATGAACGGCAGGACGGCAATGGCTATCCAAAAAGACTGAAAGGGGACAAGATTCATATTTACGGCCGCATCTGTATGATCGCCGACGTATACGACGCGCTCACTTCCGACCGTCCGTACCGGAAGAAGATGACTCCCTTTGCGGCCCTGGATTTGATGCGCAACGAGATGCTGGAGCACTTTCAGCGGGACCTTTTCGAAAAATTTGTCCAGATCTTCCGTTAGCTCCCCTGCGGGCGATGCCTACAGCAGGGCCTTCAGGTGTTTTTCTATCTCTTCTTGCGGTTGGGCGCCCACCAGACGGTCCCTCAGTTCGCCATCCCGGAAAAGGAGGAGCGTCGGTATGCTGCTGATGCGGTATTTCGAGGCAGTCGCGGGATTTTCATCCACATTTAGTTTACCGATCTTGGCCTGACCGGCATATTGCGAAGCCAGTTCCTTCATGATCGGTTCCATGAGACGGCAGGGGCCGCACCAGGGGGCCCAGCAGTCGATCAGGATTGCCCCCTGGGCTACTTCTCCCGCAAAATTGGCGTCACGGATCTCCAACGGGGCGGATGGGGCTTGCGCCCCTGCATTCACTAAAGGAGCACCGCATTGGCCGCAACGGGGGCGACCATGCAGCCGATCCTCGGGCATGCGGTTTTTGGTGCCGCACTGCAGACACCGGATAATCATCTCATCCAGTTGCGCACGGCAACGTCCGCAGACCGGACGACTCTGCATGCGTTCCTTCGGGATGCGATTCTTGGTACCACAGTTGAGGCACCTGATGATCATTTCCTCCTGCCCCATTGTTCACCTCACTATTTATTATTAATATTCGTAACAACTCCGGCTGTTTAGACTTAATCGCGTGTTTTCCCGGGGTCGGTATCGGTATCGCTATCGTTTTCGTCCTTGTTTTTCCTTATCACGTTTCTTCCCAAACCGAGTTGCCGTATCATCCGTTTTCTTTCGATTCCGATCCCGATAGCGATAGCGACCCCGATCAATATTTTCTTCCATCTAAATAGCTCCTAATATTCATCCTAAATGCCAAAATGTCAACCCCACTAGCTGGCATATCGGCACATAACCAGCAAAGACATCCCTGGCGAAAACGGCTTGTCCCCCCACCATCGTTCTGATATGAACAATAAAACTATGGAAGAAACCTTCAAAATCCTCAAACAAGGCACAGGCGCGGGACTCGGCAAGGGATGGCACAGCTTCGTCTGGATGATGAAAATCATTGTCCCCATCTCATTTCTCACGATGCTCCTGGTCTGGAGCGGCTGGCTCCATTATCTGGATGCCCTTTTGAAACCGGCGATGGGCTTCATCAATCTGCCTCCCTCCGCGGCCCTGCCGATCGTCATCGGCATGCTGGCGGGCATATACGGGGGGATTGCCGCGATGGTTTCCCTGCCCCTGACCCCGGACCAAATGACCCTCGTCGGCATTTTTCTCTTAACGGCCCATAATCTGATCCAGGAAGGGATCATCCAGGGGAAATCAGGCATCCACCCCTTAAAGGCGACTTTCTGCCGCATCGGCTGTGCTGTTTTGACCCTGGTCTTGCTCACCCCCTGGTTTCCCCATACTGCCGAGGACATTGGCACGCCCCTGGCCACCACCGCCCTGCAGCCCCTGTTCGCGACGGCCCTCCAGAACTGGCTCGTGAGCACCGCCTGGCTGACGGGCCAAGTCTTCCTGATCATCATGAGTCTGCTGACCATCCTTGAACTGTTGAAGATCTCCGGATGGATACGCTATATTGTGGCCCTGCTTTTGCCTTTCCTCAAGGTGATGGGGCTGGACCGGAAACTCGCCTTTTCGTGGATCACGGCGATTATCTTCGGCGTGGCCTATGGCGGATCGGTGATCATGGAAGAAAGCAAGGGAGGAAATATTGCCCGGGAAGCTGTGGAAGCGCTGCACCTGTCCATCGGGATCAACCATTCCATGATCGAGGACACGCTCCTGCTCGTCGCCTTGGGCCTCAGCGCCTTCTGGCTCTATGTGCCCCGGCTGCTGATGGCCATCGCGGCCGTGCACCTCCTCAAGTTATGGCGCCTAATTAAGCAGCCAGGAGTCAGGAGCCAGTATCCAGAATGAACAACTCCGTCTTTCTGAATGCTGACTCCTGGCTCCTGGCTGCTATTTTTTGTATTAAATATTTCAATATCGCAGGAGAGCGGCGATCCCGCCTACCTCGGTCAGCGTGGGCAGGGGATCGGTAAAGTGGGCCTGCCCGCCCGCCCGGTAGACCAGATCCAAAATTTCGTTAAAGATTCCGATCAGGTATAACGACCCGCCCCCGCAGGAGGGGCAAGACTTCACCAAACCGATCTGGACGACCTGACAGTTGCGGCACCGCATGCCCAGGGGTTGAAAGGTGCGGTCCACCACAATTTCCTCGATGCGCTGGGCCTGGGCCATGGGCAAGATCTCTTCCGGCCCGACCACGGCCAGACCACCCCGCAGGTACTCGGCGCGGATCTTTTCCCAGTGCTCTTGACCGGTGAGGCGCTCTTCTTCCTGGAAGAGCCTCAGGATTTCTTTGTTCACGAAGGCCTCTCCCTTGCTTAAGTCAACGGCCTTTCCCAGCACCTTCTGCTGCAATTCCCGGGGCATTTGCTCCTGGATGGCCCGCAGCGTTTCCCTGCTGCCCACCATCAGGACGTGGTCGATCTCTTCCGTCTTCCCGATATCCGTCAGGGCCGCGACTGTCTCCCGGGCGTAGTGATGCAGTTCCTTGTCCCGGCGCCGTTCATAGCGCTGTTGCGACCACCCCCCCACCTTGACATGATTTTTTACGTGCCCCTTGATGACCTCTTCCGGACCGGTATCTCCCAGTGAGACAAGGAAGATGCGGGACTTGTGGTTGTCGGCGATCACCACGGCCGTGGTGGCGTGCCCGGCCCGCAGCTCTGCCAGGGGCCTGATAAAGGGTGAGGCATCGATCGATACATGGTCCGGAACGGGCACGGACAGGGGGAAAGCCCGGAAGAAATCCAGAACCCAGCAGGAAAAGAGGCACAGCGCTCCCTCCTGCAGTGGCTGGCGGTGCAGGTATTCCCGGACCGCCCGGACGTTGGCGTCGAAATACTCCTGCTCGTCTTTGGCCGCACCGTCTCCCAGAAGCAGACGCCGCAGTTGAGCAAATTTCTTTTCCAGTTCGGCAACCGAGGCTGGTCCGGCTAAGTAGACACTCAAAAAGGCCCGGTCCGGAGCGGTCAGGGCCGCCAGTTTCTTCAGTTCCCTAAGGGAAAACATTTTCCTTCCTTTTTCCAGAGGATGCTACCCGTCTCGGGATAGAGGAGATCCGGCGCGCACAGCATCAGTTCACCCTCTGCTACCCGTGACAAGACTACCACCGACTTTTCCGAAAGAATTTCCGGGATATAACACTTGATCACCGCGCTCAGCCCGGCAAGCGGTCCAACGGACGTTGCAGTTGCCGGATGTCCCGGGCCATTTATTTTTCTTTTGACTTTCCATATGTTACACTATAATATCGCAATAAATGGTCGCAAACAAGAATAAATGCAATACGCGGACAGTAACAGGGTAAATTTTCCACATCTCACGATTAATATCACCATAAGCGGATGCTTCCGCCGCCGTTAGGCCTTGACCGAATCTATTCACACCCATAAGGAAATTTTTCACAATGGACATCCCACGAATCTTCAACATTACTGAAAGTGCTCACCGCATCCACAACCCGATCACACCCGAAAAGCTCGCCACTCTCGGCGCGGCGCTGCGTCTGGAATCGGGAGGCCGAGTGCTCGACCTCGGCAGCGGTTCGGGGGAGATGCTTTGCACCTGGGCACGCGATCACGGCGTCATCGGCACCGGCATCGACATGAGCCAGTTGTTCACCGAGCAAGCGAAACTACGTGCTGAAGAACTCGGCGTCGCCGATCAAGTCAAGTTCATCCATGGCGATGCTGCGGGCTACGTCTCTGACGAGAAGGTCGATGTGGCAGCCTGTCTCGGTGCCACGTGGATCGCTGGGGGAGTCGTCGGCACCATCGAGCTTCTGGCGCAGAGCCTCCGCACCGGAGGGATCATCCTCGTCGGCGAGCCCTACTGGCGGCAGCTACCGCCGACGGAAGATGTTGCCAAGGGGTGTCTTGCCGGCTCAATCTCCGACTTTCTCCTGCTTCCAGAACTTCTCGCGTCTTTCGGCCACCGCGGCTATGACGTCGTGGAAATGGTTTTGGCAGACCAAGACGGCTGGGACAGATACGAGGCGGCCAAGTGGCTCACCATGCGCCGATGGCTTGCAGCCAATCCCGACGACGAGTTCGCGAAAGATGTTCGAGCCAAACTAAACTCGGAACCCGAGCGCTACGCCGCTTACACGCGTGAATACCTGGGCTGGGGTGTGTTCGCGCTGATGCCGCGGTGATGCGTTAGCGCATCCGGCGGATCGTCAACGGCTGAATGGGGGCTTAAAATGAGTTGGACTGATCTCTTTAAATTGCCTTCTTCATATTCCGGATGCGCGCTTCTATAGGCTCTCTATTTTGGCACCAGGAATCTTCTCAAAATCCCGGATGTTAGCCCTAGCAATGGTATAGTCCAGGGAAATGGCTGTTGCCGCAATAATAAGATCGTGGGCACCAACAGAAAATCCCTTTTGGGCGAGAGCCGCCCAGATGCGGGCATATATGCGGCTTACCGTCAGATCAAAGGCAAAAACGGGACAGGAATCGATCACCTTCTCCACAAAGGCGTGGCGCTTGAATTTTCTGGCTTCCGAGTCCGCCCGCTCGATACCATGCAACAGCTCTGCTACTGTGACTACACTGATGCCAAAGGGTTCTTCCTCCCAACCGGTTTCCCCTACTGCATGTTGCGGATGCGCACCTCTATCCCGGAGTCCTTAAGTAAGTCAACGAGCTTTTGGGTATCAGTCTCGCCGAAATGGTAGGGATACAAGACCTTGGGCTGAAAACTCCGGGCCGCCTCGGCCGCCATCTCCGGGGTCATCGTGTAGGGCAGGTTCATGGGCAGGAAAGCGATGTCCACGGACCCGAGGTTCTTCATTTCCGGGATGTTTTCCGTATCCGCGGCCACGTAGACCTTTTTGTCGCCGAAGGTAAGCACATAGCCATTGCCGCTGCCCTTGGGGTGGAAAGGCTGGCCGTCGGGGCGCTTATGGACGAGATTGTAGGCGGGCACCGCTTCGATCCGCAAACCGGCCAGGGTCTTGACATCGCCGTTTTTCATCGCCACGCTGCCCGGCACTTTCGCGGCGCCCGCCTCTGTTGCCACCAGGGTGGTCTGGCCCGGCTGGCTCAGGAGCTCGATGGCCTGGGCATCGAAATGATCGGGATGTTCATGAGTTACAAGAATCAGGTCTGCCTTGGGAAGCCCTTGGTAATCGGCTACCTGCAGGACCGGGTCGATCTGGATTACTTTCCCGGCAAAGGCAAACATCAAACTGCCGTGCCCGAGGAAGGTTATGTGCAGGTCGCCTGCGTTGGTGGAAAAAGTGTCCGTGCTGAATTTATCTGCTGTCATACCGCACCTCCTCTGAAATATTTTGATATCCTAACCCCGATAAACGGGATAAGTAAGTTTACGAAATTATTTTTTGCCGGAAAAACGCAGAAAATAATTTCTTACTTACTAAACAAATATCCGGAGCCGCTACTCCTCGCCCGCCTCTGACTCGTCATCAGGCTCCAGGTCCGCAAGCAGGTCTTCATCCGTCTCCTTCTCCCGGGTTTCCCGTTCGGCCCTGGCGAGCCCCACGAGTTTTTCTTCGCTCTCGAGTTCGATCAGCTTCACGCCCTGGGCCACACGGTGGACCAGGGGCACTTCCTCGGCCCGGAGCCTGATGATCTTGCCCGCATTGCTGATCAGGATGATGTCCTCGTCGCCCACCACCTGCAAGGTGCCCGAGACGCTCCCCACTTTCGGCACCGTTTTCAGGTTGAAGATGCCGCGGCCGCCCCGGTGGTGCACGGGATACTCCGCCACATAGGTCCGCTTGCCGTAACCCTTTTCCGAGACAGTGACGATGGTATTTCCTTCCGTCGGGATATCCATGCCGACCACCGCGTCGTCCGGATCCATCCTGATTCCCGTGACGCCCCGGCTGACCCGGCCGGTGGGACGGACATCATCCTCATGGAAGCGGATCGCCTTGCCTTTTCTGGTGCCCAGCATGATGTCCTGAGAGCCCATGGTCAGCTGCACATCGATGAGTTCATCCTCGGGATCGATATTCACCGCAATAATCCCCCCGGCCCTGGGGTTGGAATAGGCCGTCAGTTCCGTTTTTTTCACAATACCCTGTTTGGTGGCCATGACCACATAACGGTCCGCCGTAAACTCCTTGATCGGCAGAATCGCCGCCACCTTTTCCCCGGCCGCTACATTGACCAGGTTGACAATGGCCTTGCCCTTGGCCGCGCGTCCGGCCTGGGGGATCAGATAGACCTTCAGCCAGTACACCTTGCCCAGGCTGGTGAAGATCAAGAGATACTGGTGGGTGGAGGCGATGAAAATCTTTTCGACGAAATCCTCCTCCTTCGTGCCCATACCGACCTTGCCCCGTCCGCCGCGATGCTGACTCTTGTAAAGACTGACGGGATTCCGTTTGATGTAGCCGGTGTGCGATACGGTCACCACCATATCTTCCTCGATGATCATGTCTTCGATCGCAATGTCTTCGGAACCGGCCACGATCTCCGTCCGCCGTTCGTCGTTATATTTTTCCTTGATTTCCTGTAGTTCGGCGATAATCACATCCAGCACCTTGCGGGGATCATCGAGGATGGCCTGCAGATGGGCCATCTCCTTCAGCAGTTCGGCGTATTCTTCATCGATCTTTGCCCGTTCCAAACCCGTCAGACGCTGGAGCCGCATTTCGAGAATGGCCTTGGCCTGCACTTCCGTGAGGCCGAAGGTGTCACAGAGGGCCACCGAGGCCTCCTGGGCATTTCTCGCCGCCTTGATTACCGCAATGACTCGGTCGATGTTGTTCAGGGCGATAATCAGTCCTTCCAGGATATGGGCCCGCTCTTTGGCCCGGGCCAGCTCGAAGATCGTGCGGCGGACCACCACTTGTTTGCGGAAATTGATGAAGCTCTGCAGCATTTCCTTGAGGTTGAACACCTTGGGCTGGCCGTTCTCGATGGCGAGCATGATGATCCCGAAGGTGCTTTCCATGGGGGTGAATTTGTAGAGTTGGTTGAGAATGACGCCGGACTGCTCGTCGCGCTTCAGATCGATCACAATGCGGATGCCTTCCCGGTCCGACTCATCCCGGAGATCGGAGATCCCGGTGATCCGTTTATCCTTTACCAATTCGGATATCTTTTCGATGAGATTCGCTTTGTTTACCTGATAGGGAAGTTCGGTCACCACGATGCTTTCCCGGTCCGTGCGCCCATTTCTCTCGATCAGGGCGCGGGAGCGCATCTTGATGATCCCCCGGCCCGTCTTATAGGCGTCATAGATGCCGCTGCGGCCATTGATGAAACCGGCCGTGGGAAAATCGGGACCGTGGATGTGGCGCATCAGTTCCTCGATGGTCGTCTCGGGACTGTTGATGAGGGTGATGGCGCCATCGACCACTTCGCCCAAATTGTGGGGCGGGATATTGGTGGCCATGCCCACGGCAATCCCGGAACTGCCGTTGAGCAGCAAGAGCGGCGCCCGGGCCGCCAGCACCGTCGGCTCCTGGAGGGACTCATCGTAGTTGGGCGCAAAATCGACCGTTTCCTTGTCCAGATCCGCCAGAATCTCCTCGGAGATCCTGGCCATGCGGACCTCTGTGTATCGCATGGCCGCCGGCGGATCGCCGTCGATGGAACCGAAATTTCCCTGGCCGTCGATCAGGGGATAGCGCATGGAAAATTCCTGGGCCATCCGCACCATCGTATCGTAGACAGCCACATCGCCGTGGGGATGATACTTACCGATGATATCGCCGACGATGCGCGCTGATTTTTTGTAGGGTTTGTTCCAGCGGTTGCCCATCTCATGCATCGCAAAAAGCACGCGGCGGTGCACGGGCTTGAGGCCATCCCGCACATCGGGGATGGCGCGGCCGATAATAACGCTCATGGCGTAATCCAGGTAGGATTTCTTCATCTCGCTTTCGATATCCACCAGGACATTCTTTCCAAACTGTTGCTGTTCCATACGCTTACAAGCTCTCCTTGAGAAATAGCGGGAAGATTAAGTTCGCATACCGATAGGTTGCGGAATTATTAAACATCGAGATTCGATACGTTCAGGGCATTCTGATAGATAAAATTCCGCCGCGGCTCTACCTGGTCGCCCATGAGGGTGGTAAAAATTTCGTCCGCCTCTACGGCATCGTCCACCCGTACCTGCAGCAGGGTGCGCGTCTCGGGATTCATCGTGGTCTGCCAGAGCTGTTCCGGGTTCATTTCGCCCAGACCTTTATAGCGTTGCACCGTCAAACCCTTCTTGCCGGCAGTCAAGACATACTCGACCAGCGCCGCCATCGTGGGCAATTCGATGCCCTGTTCCTTTGGTTTTGGAGCGGCCGGCGTCACTTCACCCGCCTCCTCGCCCGCGGCTGCTGCCTCGCCTCCCTCGATTTCCAGCCGGTAGGGGGCCGGACCTAGAGCCTGGCTTTGACTCAGCAGGGACCTGATTTCCGAAAATTTCGGTCCCCGGAAGGTTTCGCGGTCCACGAGGGTGGTGAAAACATGACCGCTCCGGGGAACATGGAAGAGCAGGCGGAAGGCGCCATGCTCGTCGTCCCTCTCCAGGGTATATCCCTGCACGATGTCTCCTAGGACGGCCTTGGCATGCTCCGCCACCTGGTTCAGACCCTCTTCTTTGAGGAAGGTATCGTCATGCAACGCCGCCTCACCGGCCAGGACTCTTACGACATCCCGGTCTTTTCCTTCCCGTTCGAATTTATCCAGAATGGCCTCGATCCGCAGGATCTTCTTGATGAGCAAGATCAGCCTGCTGCCCGTCACCGGCGTGACGCTGCCGTTTCCTGCCAGGAGCCGGATCTTGCTGACACCGTTTTCCAGGACATAGTTTTTCATTTCCTCTTCATCGTGGATATAAATCTCCCGTTTCCGGTCCATGATCTTAAAAAGCGGCGGTTGGGCGATATAGAGATATCCCCGTTCGATCAGTTCGCGCATCTGCCGGAAAAAGAAGGTGAGCAGCAAGGTACGAATATGGGAACCGTCAATATCGGCATCCGTCATGATGATCACCTTGTGATAGCGCAGCCGGCTGACATCATAGTCATCATGACCGATGCCCGAGCCCAGGGCTGTCACCATGATTTTAATTTCCTCATTTTCCAGCATCTTGTCGAAGCGGGCCTTTTCCACATTCAACACCTTGCCCCGGAGCGGCAGGATGGCCTGGTTTTTCCTGTCCCGCCCCTGTTTGGCCGAGCCGCCGGCGGAATCACCTTCCACAATATATATTTCGCTCCTGGCTGGATCCCTTTCCTGGCAATCCGCCAGTTTGCCCGGCAAGGACCCGACTTCCAAGGCGCTTTTTCTTCTCGTCAATTCCTTTGCTTTGCGCGCCGCTTCCCTGGCTCTGGCCGCATCTAGGCATTTGTTCAGCAATTGTTTGGCGACCGAGGGATTTTCTTCCAGGTAGGTGCCGATCTTATCGTAGACGATCCCTTCCACCAAACCCTTGACCTCGCTGTTACCCAGTTTCGTCTTCGTTTGCCCTTCGAATTGGGGATTTTTTATCTTCACACTGATGACGCAGGTGAGGCCTTCCCGCAGATCATCGCCCTTGAGTGATTCCTGGCCCTTCAGGATCTTATTGTTCGTGGCGTAGTTGTTAAACACCCTGGTCAGGGCCGAACGGAAACCGATCAGGTGTGTTCCCCCCTCGGTGGTGTTGATGCTGTTGGCAAAGGCGAAAAGATTTTCCGCATAGGTATCGTTGTACTGCAGGGCCACTTCCACGGAGCAATCCTCTTTGGCGCCGCTGATAAAGATGGGCTGTTTGTGCAGCACTTTTTTATTGCGGTTGAGATACTCCACGAAGGAAATGATGCCGCCCTGGTATAAAAATTCACTTTTTTTGTCCGTCCGTTCATCAAGCAGGGTAATCGCCACGCCGGAATTAAGAAAAGCCAGTTCCCGCAACCGGTTGGCTAAGGTATCAAAATTGAACTCCGTTTCTTCGAAAATGGTATCATCGGGTTTAAAGGTAATCTTTGTCCCCCGTCCTTTCGTGGTGCCGACCATTTGCAGGGGTGCCAGGGGAACACCCCGGCTGTAGGATTGCATGTAAACGCCGCCGTCCCGCTTGACCTCCAATTCCAGGGAGATGGAAAGGGCGTTGACCACCGACACGCCCACCCCGTGCAAGCCGCCGGAAATCTTATAACTATCGTTGGAAAATTTTCCTCCCGCATGGAGGATCGTCATCACCACTTCGGCCGCCGAGATCCCCTCCGTCTTATGGATATCCACGGGAATGCCGCGGCCGTTATCCTCGACGACGATGCTGTTGTCCACCCTGATGATTACGTTTATTTTATCGCAGAAACCGGCCGCTGCTTCGTCGATGCTATTGTCCACCACCTCGTAGACGAGGTGGTGCAGCCCTTCCTTACCCGTGCTGCCGATATACATGGCAGGGCGCTTCCGCACTGCCTCCAATCCTTCCAATACCTTAATACTATCCGCATCATACGTGTTACTCATAGCCGTTTTTTTCCTCTTGCAGTTCGCCGTTTTCCTTTGATTCCGATGCCGATATCGATATCGACCCCGATCAAGATCTTTTTCTCTCCCCTTTGTTTCTATATCTTTAGGGGCATGACAATGCAGACATAGGAATCATTCCCATCTCCCTTGATGACGCTGGGTTTGGCACTGCCGCCGACGTCAAAGATCACATCCTTCTCCTCGATGACTTCTATGGCCTGAATCAGATAGGCGACATTATACCCCGCCACGATCTCCTCGCCTATGTAGGAAACGGCGATTTCATCGCTTGCCTCCCCCAAATCTGGATCATTGGAAGTAAGTTCCATCCGATTTTCCTTCAGCTTCACCACCACTCCGCCATAACCTTCGCTGGAGATGACATTGATGCGCCTCAGGGAATGCAGGACCACGTCCTTATCAAACTTTAACACCACCCCTGGTTCTTGCGGAATGACACGCCGGTAATCGGGAAATTCCGCATCGATCAGGTTCACCTTCAAAATTACATCTCCCATTTTTACCACACATTTTCCCAGATGGACACCAAGAAATGCATCTCCCGGACTCTCCTCGACGAGTTTGCGCATTTCCGCCAAGCCCTTCCGCGGTATGATGACGCCTTTATCTAGCTGGAATAATTCTTCCCCCTCCAGTGCCGCTTCGGCAACAGCCATCCGGTGGCCATCCGTCGATACCATCCTGAGGATATTTTTTTCCTTTTCCCGGGCTGTTTCCAGGAGCGCCCCTGTCAAGTTGAGCCGGGTATCATCCGTGGAGGTGGCAAAAAATGCTTTGGCAATCAAGGTTCCCAATACTTTCCGGTCGATCTTGAATAAAGGCAGATCTCCCTCTTCCGCCACACTGGGAAATTCTTCGGCTGCCAACCCATTGATTTTATAGACTGACTTTTGACAGGAAATGGTCAAGGCATTCTTGTCATTCTTGGTGACATGAACCGTACCCTCAGGAGCTTCCCTAATCATTTCAAATATTTTTTTTGCAGAAACAGTAACCGCACCTTCCCGAGCAACCACCGCCTCATACTTGGCGACTAAGGTGATTTCGATATCCGTGGCAATGATCGTAATCAGGCCTTCCTGGGCCCGGATCAGCACGTTGTTCAGAACGGGCATCGTGGTTTTCTTTTCTACGATACCCAGGGTTTTCCGGATACCTGACAACAGGGTATTTTTTTCGATGGTAAATTCCATTATTCCACCTATTCCTTTCTAGTTTTTTTATATTATAAATAAGAAATAGTAGTAATATAAAGGGGTGTTAGTAATGGGTGTAAATCTTTTTACCCTTTTTATATCTGCCAGTTAGCAATATTTTAGCTGTGTATATCCTGTGGGACGACACTGTTTATTACCTCCCCCAATTGTGGATAACCTGGTGCAGGGTTCCGGGCAGCATTCTGAAGACGAGCCCTTATCCCCGATGGAGAGAATCTCCGATTGTCTGAACAACACTCTTTATGTTGTCATCCGTTTCAATGAGCCGTTTAATCTTATTGCAAGCATAGATCACCGTCGAATGATCACGACCGCCGATCTTTTCTCCGATATCCGGATAAGAGGCCGAGGTAAATTTACGCGCCAGGTACATGGCTATTTGCCGGGCCGTGGCCAGGTTCTTATTTTTTTTCTGTGATTTCAAGTCGTTTATTTTTATACCATATTTGCTGGCGACGATCTTGGTGATTTCCTCAACAGTGACCTTTTCCTTTTCGTTGTGCGTGATTTTTTTCAAAACTTCCTGCACCAGCGTCATATCTATTTCCCGGCCCGTGAGAGAGGCGTAGGCGGCAATTCTGATGAGGTAACCCTCTAATTCCCTGATATTGGACTCGGAGCGGGAGGCGATATAGTGCGCCACATTGCTGGGCAGCTGGATACTGTTGTCCTGGGCCTTTTTTTCGACAATGGCGATCTTGGTTTCTATCTCCGGTGGCTGAATGTCGGCGATGAGTCCCCATTCAAAACGGGACCGCAAGCGTGATTCCAGGTTGGGGATATCTTTGGGAAATTTATCACTGGTCACGACGATTTGTTTGCCTGAATCGTGTAGTGTGTTAAAGGTATGAAAAAACTCTTCCTGGGTCCTTTCCTTGCCGGCAATAAATTGAATATCGTCAATCAGCAGGCACTCGATTTGCCGAAACTTTTCCCGGAATTTCGGCATCTTGTCGTAGCGGATGGAGTTGACTAGTTCATTCATGAACTCTTCCGCCGATACGTACAGGACATTGATGTGGGGATGAGCCGCCATCGTCCTGATGCCGATGGCATTGAGCAGATGGGTCTTGCCCAGTCCCACCCCGCCGTAGATGAAGAGGGGATTGTAGTTTTTCGCCGGCTGTTCGGCTACGGCCACGGAGGCGGCATGGGCAAACTGGTTGCTGGCCCCGACGATGAATCTGTCAAAGGTGTAGTTGTGATTGAGGGAAGAATTGATCTTCTGTTTCGCCGCGACGGCGGGATGGGCGATGGTTTGATCACTCCGGAGAGGGGAGACGTCGCGATGGCTATTAACAACGTCAACTGGCTGATATATTTCAAAACTAACCTGCATATGGGTCCCCACCAGCAGCGTCAGAGAGTCTTTGATGAGCGGTGCATAGTTTTCTTCCAGCCAATCACGAAAAAATCTGTTCGGTACGGACAACTTGATGCAATTATCCTGAATGGACGATATTTTTATCGGCCTTATCCAGGTATCAAAGTTTTGCTGGCTTACCTTTTCTTTAATAATATTAAGGCATTTATCCCAAAGAATATCCACTTTATCAACACCTTGTAAACAATATCTTAACAGCTGTGCATAACAATTATTTGTTGTGGCTAGGCGAAAGGCCCCGGTCTCTATACACTATTTATGAGAATATTCAATAAACGGTTCAGTTCTTCGTTACCGGCAAAGTGGATCTCAATGGCGCCCTTCTTACTGCGATAATTAATTTTCACCTGCGCCATCATGCGGGAGGACAATTTTTTTTCCAACTCGGCAAGATAGGGATCGCGGGCGGAGGGTTTCTTTTCCAGGGGCGCTTTTTTAGAAGCCTGGATCAGGGCTTCCGTTTCCCGGACATTCAAACCTTTCTTGACGATCCGCTGGAACAGCGCCACTTGTTCGTCCGGCGAACTGAGGGCCAGCAGGGACCGCGCATGCCCCGGGGTGATAAGCTTAGCGATCAGGGCGGATTTGATTTCCCCGGGCAGCTTCAAGAGGCGCACCGTATTGGCAATCGTCGAGCGGTCCTTGCCGACACGGGTGGAAATTTCCTCCTGCGACAGACCGAATCTATCCATTAACGTGTGGTAGGCATTGGCCTCTTCGATGGCGTTGAGCTCTTCCCGCTGGATATTTTCAATGAGCGATATCTCGGCCATTTCCTGATCATCCGCTTCCCGGATGACGATCGGGACGTCCTGCAAACCAGCCGCCTGGGCGGCGCGCCAGCGGCGCTCTCCGGCGATGATTTCAAAGCCCTTTTCCGTTTTGCGGACCACGATGGGCTGAATGATTCCGGACTTTTTGACCGAGGCCACCAGTTGCTTCTGGTCCGCGTCGTTGAAGTCTTTACGCGGCTGAAAGCGATTGGGTGATAGTTCTTCGATACCGCACACAATAAAGGTCGGTCGCGTGCTCAGATCGCCGACAGACTCGGCCAGGATGGCTCCCAGACCCTTACCGAGCGATTTCTTCTGTGACATTTACAGCCTCCCGTTGCAAAGCAGTTCCTGCGCCAATTCCATATAGGAGACGGCCCCCCGCGATTTGATATCATAGAGGATGATGGGCAGACCATGGCTGGGACTCTCGGAAAGTCTGACGTTCCGGGGAATGACGGTGCTGAAGACCTGGTCGCCGAAATATTTCCGCACATCCTCGCCCACCCGTCGGGACAAGAGATTACGTGTATCATACATGGTGAGGAGAATCCCCGCCAGGGTCAAGGAAGGATTGAGCTTGGCCTTGATCAAGCGTATCGTGTTGAGCAGGTGGCCCAGGCCCTCCATGGCAAAATACTCGCATTGGAGCGGCACAATCAGATAGTCCGCGGCGACCAGGGCATTGACCGTTAAAAATCCCAGGGACGGTGGACAATCAATGATTACATAATCATAGCCAACATCAAGGCCTTGCAGCAAAAGACGGAGCTTCTTTTCCCGGTCGACGACCTCGACAAACTCCACCTCGATGCCGATCAAATCGCGATTGCAGGGCACAATATCCAGATGGGACACCACCGTGGGGATGATGACCTCCTGCAGGGGCAGGCGGCCGATCAGGGCATGGTAGAAGTTTTTCTCCTTGATGGACTCATGATCTATCCCCAGGCCGCTCGTGGCATTGCCCTGGGAATCGCAATCGATCAGCAGGGTCTTCTTTTCCGCCGTGGCCAGGGAGGCCGCTAAATTTATCGCCGTGGTAGTTTTACCCACGCCGCCCTTTTGATTTGCTATGCATATAATTTTTTTCATGATTTTATTATTACAACGGGTATTTAAGCCTTATCGATTGGACAGAGTGTTCATAGCACAAAGCGGCTTTTTTATATAGGAGTATTTTTGTTGGCCGAGAGAATATTGCTCGGGGTCGGGGTCGCTATCGGAATCGAAAAGAAAGATATGGTGAGCCTTCCGACACAAATCGAACGGTGTAGATACTCGTGCGGAGAAAACCGGACAAGGATGGCAGGGGCGGAGTCGAAAGCGATACCGATGCCGATACCGACCCCGAGCCTAATTTGTTGAATTTTCAACAAGTTGCATTTATACCGGTAATCTTAATTGTTTGCTATTGCCCTAGAAAGTCGAGGATGCTGTGGATGAAGGTGAGCGGATGGGGCGGGCACCCGGGAACGTAGAGGTCTACAGGGACTTTTTCCAGGAAGCAGCGGTTGAGTTCTCGCGAGTCGGCGAAAATGCCGCCGCTGATGGCGCAGGCGCCTACGGCGATGACCAGCCGCGGTTCACTGATGCTCTGATAGGCATCCTGCAAGGCCGGGGCCATGTTGCGCGAGATAGGTCCGGTAAAGACGATGCCGTCGGCATGGCGGGGCGAGGCCACGAAGTCGATGCCGAAGCGTCCCATATCGAAGTTGACGTTTCCACAGGCGGCCAGCTCCATTTCGCAGCCGTTGCAGCCGGCGGCGGAGACCTGGCGCAGTTTCAGGGAGCGGCCGAACAACCGCTTGATTTCTTTACGTGTTACTATAGCCTGACCATGGAAGTCCGCCTCTGTTTGTCCGGCCGAGACGACTAACCGGGCGCGGTCGGTGGCGCCCAGGCAATAGGCGGAACTGAAACGGATGGCCTGGGCCGGGCAGTTTCGTGCGCATTCCCCGCAAAAGATGCACTTCCCCAGGTCGAGCCGTAACGGTTCGGTTGTGATGGCACCGGTGGGGCAGATCTCCGGGCAGGACCGGCAGCCGCCGGGGCATTGTTTGTCCGAGAGCAGGGGAAAACCGCGAAATTCCGGGATGATCTCGGCCCGGCGCAGATCGGCAATAACCGGGAAGCCATGGTTTTTTCTCAGTTTCAGTAATTCAAACATTCTTTTTTCACACCTTTGTTCACAGATCGAATCCGCAATAGGAGAGATTAAAACTCTTGTTGCAAACGGGAAAATCAGAGATGCCGTTCCCGCGCACCGCCAGGGCCAGCCCGAACCAGTTGTGAAAGGAAGGATCCTTAATCTTGTAGCGCCGCACCTTTCCCTGCTGGTCTGTAAGCACACAATGAGCGATTTCCCCCCGCCACCCTTCGGCAAGGGAGACCACCAGTCTGTCGGCTTGCAGGGCTGCGGCTGGTTGGCAAAGTTCTCCGCCGTTTAAGGCGGCCAGCTGTTCCTGGATGATGTGGAGCGACTGGCTGATCTCCACGGTGCGGATATAGGCCCGGGCAAAGACATCGCCCGAGTCGAGGGTCATTTTATGCACCGGGAAGAAGGAAAATCCGCCGTAGGGGTGATCGGAACGCACGTCCAGCGCGAGCCCGCTCGCCCGGGCTGCCGGACCAACCATGCCGATCTGCAGGGCTGTTGCCCGGTCGATGACGCCGGTTTTCTCGAAACGGGCCAAGAGGGAGGCGGAGCCGAATAATACCTCCGCGGCCAGGGCCGCCTCCTCTTCCAGGCCCGTGATCGTGGACCGGATTTTTTCCAGGACAGGGCCGGCCAGATTGAAATGCACGCCCCCCGGGGCGATCAGTCCCCGCCCGAAACGGCTGCCGCAGAGCGCCAAGGTCGCGTTGATGACCTTGGTGCGCAGGGCGCCAAAGACCGCATTGCCCGTCAGATAGGCCACGTCGCCCGCCAGGGCCGCCAGATCTCCCAGATGCATGGCGATGCGTTCCATTTCCAGGGCGATGGTGCGGATGAGCATCGCCTGCCGGCTGACCTCGACGTTTCCCAGCGCTTCCATGGCCCGGGCATAGGTGCCGGCATGTCCGATCACACTGTCGCCGGCGATCGATTCGGCCAGGCGCAACAAGGTGCCGGGCCGGTCCCGATGGCGGATAAACAGGTCCTCCATCCCGCGGTGCTGGAAACCGAGTTGAATTTCCAGATGATAGACATCTTCGCCCTGGCAGGAAAAGCGAAAATGGCCGGGTTCGATAATGCCTGCATGGATCGGACCTACCCCGACCTCATGCACTTCCGCGCCTTCCATGGGAAAGAAAGGATAAGGGCTTTCGGATTGGTCGATACCGGCAATGCCGCGGCGCACCGGTTTCAGCCAGGGATGTCCCTGCGGTTCCAGGCCGAATTGTTCGTAAACCTCCCGTTCGAAGAGGTGAAAGGCAGGCGCCTCGGGGGTGAAGGACGGATAGCGGTGGAGGCCCTGATGGCAAAAAGTTGACATCACGTACAAGCGGGAACGCTGGTCGTCGGCCAGCACGAGATACAGGACGACCCCTTCTGGCCCTTCCGCTTCGGCATCGCCAAAAAACTGGACCAGACGCCATCCCGAAGACACCCCGGCCAGGGCCTGGGTGCGGAAGGAAGGGAAGGAAAGACGAGGTATGTCCGCCAGGGGAAGGGCCTGCAAGTTCTTAATTTCCGCCCACTGCATGGTAACACCCCTCCTTAATGAAAAAATCCGGCCGCGTTTTTCAGCATAGCCTGCACCGGCGCGGGGATCTGCAGGCCGATGGCCAAAAGGACCAGGAGCATGATGATTTGCGGCCCATAGGCAAAAAGGTTCAAGGGGATTTTACCCGGAGCCTGCGCCGGTGCGGCACCGAAGGTCATAGCTACCACCGCGCTGCCCATCCCGAAGATAATGAGGAGCAGGAAAAGCAAAAAAGGTGCGCTGAGCCACCCTTGCCCCGCCGTGAAAAAAGCCTGGACCAGCAGGAACTTGCTCAGAAAGGTCGGGAAGGGCGGCAGCCCGGCAATGGCGAACAGGGAGATCAACCAGATCCAGCCCGTAGGCGGATCGCGTTGCAAGAGGCCCCGGATGTCGGCCACTTGTTTGCTGCCGTAAAGATGGAGGATATTGCCGGAGGTCAAGAAAAGAGCGCCCTTGGCCAGGGAGTGGGCGACACTGTGCAGCAGGGCTGCGTAGATGCCTGTTTTGCCGAGAGAAATACCAATAAAGAGGATGCCCATGTTTTCAATGGACGAATAGGCCAGCATCCGCTTGTAGTTGACGATGTTGAGCATGAAGGCCGCGCTGATCAGGAGAGAGAGGAAACCCAGGAGGAGCAGTAAAAAATTGGCAAACTCCTGCTGCTGGGCCCGAATCATGATTTCCTGGACCCGCAGCAAACCCAGAAAGGTCGAGTTCAGCAGGGCGCCGGACAGCAGGGCCGAGACGGGAGAAGGCGCCTCGGAATGGGCGTCGGGCAGCCAGGCATGCATGGGCGCCACGCCGATTTTTGTCCCGAAGCCGACGATGATGAAGGCAAAGGCCATTTTCAGCCAGAAGGGATTGATCTCGCCGGCCCGCAGGTACAGATCGGCAAAAAACAGGGAGCCGATGCTTTGGCTGCCCATGGAAAGGATGATGATGCCCACAAAGGCGAGCGCAATACCCACGGAACAGATAAAAATATATTTCCACGTCGCTTCGAGGGATGATTTCTTGCGCTCAAAATAGATCAAGAGGGCGCTGGTCAAGGTCGTGGCCTCCACAAAGACCCATAACAGCGCCAGGTGGTTGGCCAGCAGGACCCCGGTCATGGCCAGGACAAAGAGGAGCATGACGGCGATATAGGCCGCCTCGCGTCCCGGGCTGAGCTTCTGTTCCTGAAAGTAGGCGAGGCTGTAGACGGCGGAGCCCAGAAAAACCAGGACCATGACTGTCAGGAAAAAAAGTCCGAGGGGATCGACGGTAAAATAACCCGCCAGCCAGGCGGGCTCAAGGTCTAGGTCCCAGCTGCACCACCAGCTGGTGACGACGGCCAGATAGATAGCCCCCGTACCGAGCAGGGCCACTCTGTTCACCACGCGGTGCCGCGCCCAGGCCACAAACAGGCTCAGGAGGAAGGGAACGACCAAGAGTATCATCCGCATCATCAGTCCTTTAATTCCGTTAAAACATCTATGTTATTGCCATCATACATGGCATGAATCAGGTCGAAGAAAATGACGAACAGGTAGATGCCGACGAACAGATCCAGCAGGACCCCGAGATTGATCAGCAAGGGCATTTCATTGGCCACGGAAAGGGAAAGCAAAAAGATGCCGTTTTCCAGCATCATGTAGCAGAGGATGTGGGTGATGATGCGCTTGCGGTGGACGATCAGGAAGAGGCTTGCGATGATTACGGAAATGGAGATGCCGAAATAGAGCGGTTGGGCGACCGTACCGGTTCTGGCCGCCCAGAAGGCGACAATGAAGCCGAAGGTAAAGATGACGCTGGCGATCTGCAGCGCATACAGCTGCGAGACATTGGGTGCCACCTCCCGGCCGATTTCGTTGCGCCGGATCACCGCGAGCAGGAAATAGGGGATGACGATCGTCTTTATGACCAGGGTTTCCAGGCCCAGCAAGGCGATGTTCCACCAGTTTATCTCATGGAGGTCGATCAGGATCAGCAGAAAAAGCAGCAAGCCCTGGAGGGCCAGCGTTTTTATAAAGGCCTCGATGCGGCTCGCGGCAAAGATGTAGAGAATGGTCGTGCCGAACAGGACAATCAGGATCGCGGACATCAGGCACCTCCCCGTAAGAAAAAGAGGGCCACGGCAAAGGTCGTCACCGCCATGGCGGTCATCAGGAATATGAACTGCGGGACATGGGACATCCGCACCCGCGCGGTCAGCGCTTCCACAAGGCCGATGCCGACCGCCAGGAGGGCCCAGACGGCCAGGGTAAGCAGGAGCCCGCTTAAGGGAGCCACGTTGAAGGGGACGAAGAGATTGGCAAGCAAGGTGCCAAGCAGGACCATCTTGAAGGCGGCGGCGTAAGTAAGAAAAGCCAGGTCGGGGCCGGAATAGTCCAGGATCATCACCTCATGAATCATCGTCAGTTCCAGGTGCGTGTTCGGGTCGTCCACGGGCACACGGCAGCCCTCGACCAGGAGCATGATGAACAGAGAGATGGCGCAGAGGGACTTGACCAGGATGCTGTAACCGGCGCTGTAGTTGAGCAGGGCAAAGATGGCCGTAAAGGAAGTCTGGCCCGTGAGCAGGGCGAGCGAGCCGAGGAGCATGAAAAAGGCCGGTTCCACAATCGTCGAAAAGGTTACTTCGCGGCTGGCGCCCATGCCCTCAAAACTGCTGCCCGTATCCATGGCGGCCAGGACCAGCATAAATTTGGCCAATCCCAGGGTATAGGCAAAGAGAATGAAATCACCGGGGAAACTAATGAGCGCCGGCTGTCCGGGCAGCGGGACCAGTAAGGCGGCGCACAGGACGGCCGCCAACTGAAGAGCGGGGCTCAAGGGAAAGATGAATGAGGTGGTGTGGCTTAGCACCTCGCCCTTCCGCAGCATTTTCCCTAGGTCGTAGGCCGTCTGGAGGAGGGGCGCACCGCGGCGACCGGCCCAGAGTGCCTTTACCCGGTTTATCAGACCGATGAAGAAAAAGGGCGCCAGGAGTAAAACCAAGATGTACAAGGCGGTCATCATTTAACTAAACCCCATGATCCAGATAATCAGCAGCACCAGAAAGATCAGGCCATAGAGGATATACTGCTGGGTCCGGCCGCTTTGAATCCAGGTAAACAATCCCAGAAACCGGCCCAGGAAGGCGTTTACGGGACGAATCAGCATGATCTCGAGCAAATCATGGCTATGGCTCGCATAATGGGCCTCCCGGGGAAACAGACCCTGGGGCGGCTGGACATGCAATTCCTGCGGCACCACAAGCGCCACGAGTTGCATGAAGGGCGCCGCGAAGGAACTGGCGGTATAGGAAAACCGGCTGCTTCCCTCCTGATAACCGCAGTCCCAGGTCTTGAAGCGGGTCACCGCCTTGCCCCGGAGCAGGAACCAGCGCAACCCCAGGAAAAAAAGGCTGAATCCGCCCAGCGCGGCTATGGCCAGGCTGAGACGGCGATACAGGGCGAGCAGCCCGGCAAACTCCGCCCCACCCAGGCCGGGGACAAATTGTCCGAGCACGTGGGTAAGGAGAGGCAGAACCAGGGGGGCAAAGAGTCCGATGCCGAGGATCATCACGGTCAGGACCAGCATCGGGGCCACCATGGAGAAGGCCGCCTCGGTGAGGGGCTCAGGATGGGGAACCCGGGGCGTGCCGAGAAAGCAGATGCTGAAGACCTTGGTAAAGCACAGCAAGGCCAGGGCGCCGATAAAGGCCAGACCCGCCAGGCCGCAGAGGATGGCCACGTTGAGCGACACGCTGCCCAGGGTAAGACTGCGGGCCAGACCGGCAAAGATCGCAAATTCACTGATGAAGCCGTTAAAGACCGGCAGCCCGCTGATGGCCAAGGACCCGATCAGAAACAAAACTGCCGTCACGGGCAGTTCATGAATCAGCCCTCCCAGGCGGTCGATTTCCCGGGTATGGGTCTTCAGATAGATCACCCCGGCGCCGTAAAAGAGCAGGCTCTTGAAGATGAAATGATTCAGGACGTGCAACAACCCTCCCAGAAACCCGAAAAGGGCAATGGTGTTCTGGCCGTAGGCCAATCCGAGCATGCCCAGCCCCAGGCCGGAGCCGATGATGCCGATATTTTCGATGCTGTGATAGGCCAGTAACTTTTTCAGATCATGCTGGGCAATGGCGTTGATGACGCCGAAGATCCCCGTAAGCAGGGAAAGGCCAAAGACGAGATAGGCCAGGAGGAGGTGCGGAACGCCGCCGATCAGCAGGATGCGCAGGATGCCATAGATACCTGTTTTGATCATCACACCGGACATGATGGCCGAGACGCCGGTGGGGGCAGCCGGATGGGCCAGCGGCAGCCAGGTATGGAGCGGCAGCAAGCCGGCTTTGACGCCGAAGCCGGTGAGAAAAAGCAGAAAAAGACCGGCGGCACTGAGGTCCTGGCCGCCGAGCACCTGGCTGAAGGAGGCAAAATCCAGACTCCCCGTCCGGGTGGAAGCCCAGGCAAAGGCGGTCATGAGGAAAGCGGCGCCGACCTGCATGGAGACGAGGTAGTACACCCCGGCCCGGCGCACCTCTTCCTTGTGATGTTCAAAACTCACCAGAAAAAAAGACGCCAGGGACATGATCTCCCAGACAATCATGAAGAGCAGCGCATTCTGGACCAGGACCACGAGCAGCATGGCGGCAATCAGGAGGCCCATGCCCAGGTAGTAGGTCGAGAGGGAATAACCGCTTTCCCGGTACATCTTCATGTAGCCCAGGGAATAGAGGGCCGTGAGCAGTCCGCCGATGCTGATGATGAGCGCAAAGAAAGCGGCCAGCGGGTCCATGCGGAAGACGGCCAGGCCGATGGGGAAGGAGAAATCGACAGCCAGGGTCAAAGGATGGCCTTCCCAAAGCACCCGCAGAACGGCAGGCAGGATAAATACTTGCGCCAGTCCGGCACCCAGGGCAAAAAGCGGGCCCTTCCAGCGCGCGCCGGCCAGGGGCGAGACAAGACCACCGAGGAAAAAAATGGCGATACCGACAAGTGCCTGGGGCATCAGTTCCGGGACTCCTTCTGATGCCACTCTCGTTCTTTCTGCTGGATATAGCTGAGGATATCTTCTGCCGGTGTGCGCTTTGTGAGGATTTGCAGGAATTCTTCGCTCTGGCACAGATAGGTAATCTTGGTCAGCACCTCCAGGTGTCGCCGCGGGCTATAGGTGAGGAGCAGGAAAAGCGTATGCACCGGTTGGGCGTCGAGGGCTCCGAAATCAACGGGGTCTTTCAAGAAACAGAGGGAGACGCTGGCGTCTTCGATATCGGTGATGATGGGATTGCGCGGATGGGGAATGGCGATGCCCCGGCCGATGGCCGTGGACATCAGTTCTTCCCGGTCGAGCAGGGCGGTGAAGATTTTTTCCTTGGCGATATGCGCCGGTGTTTGCGCGGCCTCGATGGCATGGTGGAGGATCTCTTTGACCGTCTGACCGGGTATGTCGTAATGGATCCCTCCGTTGCGCAGCAGGTTTGTAAAATTCGTCGGACGGTTGGCAATGGTCAGATCCAGCAGTTTTGAGGCCAGTTCGATCTTGCTGTTCAAGATCCATTCGTTTATTTCCGCCCGGTTGAAGCGGTACTGATGATTGATGCGGTAGCAGGGAATCTTCTTGTCCTTGATCCAGCGGTAAACCGTTTTTTCCGATACCTGCAGATAACCAATAATATCTTTGATCTTTAAATCCATATTTCTCCTGATTTGTTCCCTAATGTTACCCAAGTGCTGAAGGTGGGCTCTAATATCCGTTAATGTCCGGACTGTCAATAGTTTTTTTGTATTTACTCGGGTTATTGAACTGCAATAGCATTCTTTCGGGGTCGGTATCGCTATCGGTATCGATTCTATACATGGTTCGTTCGATACCGATACCGATGACAGGCAGACCAAGCCTCACCTGAGCAGTTATTTGTTTACTCTGATGAGCCATGCATGCTCTTGCATTTCCGGGCGAAAAGGTTTAATTTCTCCCCGGTTTTCCCGTAAAATATAAGAATGGAACAGGAAACCACAGAGTGCACAGAGAACAGCTCGGTGTTCTCCTAATATTGATTGATCTCGGCACAATGGACAAAGGGGTTGGCGTGCTCTGCGATCTCGGTGGTTAAAATATTTAACAATAAGACGTAGGACAGTAGGGAGCTTCATGAAACAGATAACGGTCGTCTTGGACATGGCCTTCCATGCCCAGGGGAAGGAGCTGCTGGGGGCGTTGGTCTCTGAGCCCCTGGTGGAAAAAATCATCCTGATGGCTGGGGAAGGGAGCGGCGCCCTGCCGGAAAAGTACGCCGTCCTCACACCAGCCGAGGCCGGTGCGGCGGGCCTCGCCAGCCGGATTCTGGAGGGGGTGGAAACCCCTTACCTCCTTTTTCTGCAAGGGGGGCAGGCGCTCCGGCTGGGCCCGCGCTGCTTGGAGCGCTTTGTGGAAGTTGCCGAAACGGCCCGGGCCGGGATGGTCTATGGAGACTACTATGAGACAACGGGGGGGGGAACCCGGGAACATCCCGTCAATGACTATCAGCTGGGCAGCATCCGGGAGGACTTCGACTTTGGTCCCTTGACGCTCTTTTCCCGGGCCGCCATCGTGCAGGTATGCCGGGACTTCGGACCGCTGCCCGCCTCACTGCCGGCCGCGCTCTATGACCTGCGCCTCAAGGTCGCCACGGCCTATCCCCTGTTCCATATCCGGGAGTTCCTCTACCAGGTCCGGGAAGAAGCCAAGGAAAATAATGAAGATAGACATTTTGCCTATCAGGACCCGCGGAACCGGGCCGGGCAGCTGGAAATGGAGACGGTGGCCACGGCCCACCTGCGGCGCCTCGGCGCCTACCTGGAGCCGGTGTTTGCGGATCTGCCGCCGGAGCGGCTCGCCTTTCCCTGCGAGGCGAGCGTCGTCATTCCTGTGCGCAACCGGGTGCGCACCATCGCCGAGGCCGTGCAAAGCGCCCTGTCGCAGGAGGCGGATTTTCCCTTCAATATCCTGGTCGTGGACAACCATTCCACGGACGGGACCACGGCCCTCCTGGCGGAGATGGCCGGCCGGCACCCGGCCCTTTGTCACCTGCGGCCGGTGCGGGAGGATCTGCTGATCGGCGGCTGTTGGAACGAGGCGGTGTTTTCCGAACAATGCGGCCGTTTTGCCGTGCAGCTCGATTCCGATGATCTGTACAGTTCTCCCCATTCCCTCCAGCGGATCGTCGATCTGCTGCGTGACGGCCCCTACGCCATGGTCATCGGTTCCTATAGCCTCGTCGATGCCGGGCTAAAACCCCTGCCGCCGGGCCTGATCGACCACCGGGAATGGACGGAAGAAAACGGCCGTAACAATGCCCTGCGCATTAACGGCCTGGGGGCGCCGCGGGCCTTCCGCACCGAGCTCCTGCGGCAGGGGGGTTTCCTCAATGTTAGCTATGGGGAAGATTATGCCGTGGCCCTGCGGCTTTCCCGTGACTATCGCCTCGGCCGGATCTATGAGAACCTCTACCTCTGCCGGCGCTGGGAGGGCAATTCCGATGCCGCCCTGAGCATCCAGCAGCAGAATCGCTACAATGCCTTCAAAGACCAGGTGCGCACCCTGGAGATCATGGCCCGGCAGCAGATGAACAGCGGAAGCCCGCAGGGAGCGAAACGTGTCCCCTGATCAAAAGGGGGAATGAGGGGGATTTTACCACGCTCGGGATCGCTATCGGTATCGGTATTCGGGATCGAAAAAAACGGCAGGGATGGAGTCGAAAGCGATTCCGATACCGATTCCGACCCCGCGGAGAATAGTACAGTTTCAGCAACCCTAATCCATCTTTGTTAATGGGGGCTGGGGGATTTAATAAACATGAGTGACGATTCAGTAAAACCACGGATTTTCGCGGCCTTTCCCGGCGACGCGCCTGCTTCCCTGCCCGTGCTGGCGGAGGAACTGCTCGCCCGGCAGAAGACGGACTGGCCGGCGCTCCGCGCTGCCTACACCGCCCTGGAAGGGGTATGGGAGCGCCGGATGGCGCCGGGCCATGGCAGCGTTATCCTGCAGTGCAATCCCCAAAGAATAAGAAGCACCGGGGCCGATGTGGCCCCGGAGGCCATTCAGGCTCGCCCCTGCTTCCTCTGTCCCGGAAACCTGCCCGCGGCCCAGCAGGCCATCGACTACCGGGAAACCTTTCTCATTCTCTGCAACCCTTTCCCGATCTTCGGCCGGCACTTCACCCTGGCCCACCGGGAGCACCTTGCCCAGTCCTTGAGTGGCGCCTGGCCAGACTTGCTCCAGCTGGCCGAGGATTTTCATCCTGGGTTGGCCGTCCTTTACAACGGCCCGGCCTGCGGCGCCTCGGCCCCGGATCATCTCCATTTTCAGGCCGTCCCCCGGGCGGCCATCCCAATCCTCCAGAAGGGGGCTTATGGGCGGAAGATCCTGCGGGAGGCCGGGGGCGTGACCCTTTTTCGGACGACGGACCGGGAACCGCCGGCGTTGGTCCTGGAGGGAGGAGAGCGCGAGGGGCTTGTCCCCTTCCTGGAAAAGACTCTCCAGGCCATGCCGCGCCTCCGGGCCGCGCCTCAAGAGCCGCTGCTGAACCTCTTTTGTCACTTCGAGGACGGGCAATGGACGGTCGTGCTTTTCCCCCGGCGCAAGCACCGGCCGGATGTCTATTACGAAACCGGAGACCGGCAAATCCTGATCAGTCCCGGCGCCGTAGATATGGGTGGGCTCTTGATCCTGCCGCGGACCGAGGACTTTCAGCGTCTCGATGGGGCCGGCATCGGGAGAATCTTCCGGGAGGTGGCCCTGTCGGAGGAAGACCTGGAGGCGATTGCGGCCGCCCTGTGACGGCCTCACCTCAGCCTGGCCACCATCACCCCGAGACGGGATGTCCTGCGCTGCAGATAGCGGTAAAGCGTTCCTGTGGAGATGACGACCTGGCCCGCCCGCTGCGAGGCGTGCAGGAGATGGAGCCCCCGCTTGAGGTGGACGGCCAGGCCCAGATGGACCACATCGAGCCCGGCCAGTTGCGACGTAATGGCCAGCAGATCGCCGTCCTGGATTTTTCCGGCCGCGGTCTGCAGAGAGGCCTTGGGGATATGCCGGAGGAGACGGGCCGAACAGGTCTTTTCCACCGCCTGCATCCGGGCGTAGACCTCGGGCGCCGCCAGGGCCGGGTAGTTCTCCCGGTGGGTCGTCATGAAGTTGATTTCCTTGCGGAAGGGCACCCCCCCGATTGCTCCGGTGATTTCCCGCACGAAGCCTTGCTTCTGATTGTCCGGGAGCCAGTCGGTAAAATAATGGAGCCGGGAGGCGAAGCCGTCGCGCTGCCCTTGCCGGTAGCGGAGGGCCTCCAGGGAGGCGGCAAAATCGGCGAAGGAGGTTTTTCCGGCCCTGAGCAATTGGGTCAGGACCAGGGCGTTTTCGATAAAGGTAAAACAGTCCAACTGCCGCAGGTTGATCACCAACTCTTCCCCTTTCTCCTGTTCCAGGGTGCGGGCGGCAAAAGGCGTACCCAGAAAGGCGCTGCCCACGGCGAGGAGCAGCTCCCCGGGCTGGTCCGGGGAAGGGGCCCGCTGGCGAACCTTGCGGAGCAGGGCCGGAAACAGTTCACGGTCTTCAGGAGTGGCAAGCATCGGGACTTTCCTCCGGAGGGTGATGATCATTACCAATAACATAAAGGCTTGCCATAAGCAAAAAAACCCGCTAATCGTGTCAACCATGATCATCGACAGCAGCCTGACCTTTACGGAAGCCCTGGCCGACTCCGCCGCGCCGCCGGAGGTGCTGGCGCAGCTTGTGCTCCTCGAGGTGCGCTATTATTCCTTCGACGGTAAGCTGCATCAAGGACAACTGGTGATCAACAGGCTCTTGCAACAGGAAGTGGCTCACCTCTTTGCCCGGATCAAAGCGCTGCGTTTTCCCGTGGCCAAGGCGCTCCCCATTGTCCGCTACGGCTGGTCCGATGGGGCCTCCATGGCGGACAACAACGCCTCGGGCTTCAATTATCGCTTTGTGGCCGGCACCACCCGGCTCTCCCGCCATGCCCTCGGGTTCGCCCTCGACATCAACCCCCGCCAGAATCCCGTGGTTTACGCCGATGGGACCATTCTTCCCCCAGGTGCCACCTATGACCCCCGGCAGGCCGGCACCTTGAGCCCGGCCAGTCCTGTGGTGCGGGAGTTTTTATCCCGAGGCTGGCGGTGGGGGGGAGATTTTACCCAGAGCAAAGATTATCACCACTTCGAGAAAGCCCCCTGAACCTCACGTTATCGAAAAGTCACTTTTGGCCGACCCCGCCGTTGCAGAGCGTAGCAGGAAGGGGAACCAATCTCGTGGTAATGGAGAAAAAAAATATCTGAAAAAATATCGATGAGCATGGTCAACAAGGCCGATGGTGGAATTATTCTTCCCCCCTCCATGGCGGGCGGCGTATTAAACGACAGTCCGGATGTAAATGTGATGTCGCCTGTCTTTACCATAACCGGTCGAGGGTCAGTAGTGGCCCAAAGCAAAGCCCCTCCTTATCCGTTCACTCCTACAATGAGTCCATCAATCGACGCGCAAGGCAATTACAAGCTTATTGTGCGAACGGCAGCTATGCCCAGGGACTTTTTAATCTGGGAAATGTCCTATATTTTCTTGGAGCACTCAAAGTTGACGTGTTCGTAAAAAGCCCCTTTTAGCCGTCATTGCAAAGCCGTAACCGCAAGTGAAGCGTGGCGGGTAGCGAACAATTTCACAATCGTAACTTCCTGATTTCACGAGATTGCTTCGTCACTGCGTTCCTCGCAATGACGGGTTTTTTGACTTTTTATGAGAACATCCGGTTTGGGCGTTTATCCTTTCCTTGGCTGGCCTCTGTCGGCATATTAAACGGCACCCGGGAGCTTCAACAGGCGGGCCGCTGTTTTGCCCAGGATGCCCTCCTTGCGTTCCTCGGTCATGTCCAGACCGCGCAAGGCCGCAATGTACTCCCGGAGGGCCGGCATGCCTTTGCCTAAATTCGTATTCACACCCGTAAAGTCCTGCGGGTAGTCCGAGCCGAAAACCAGCCGCTCCGGCCGGATGCCGAGAAGCGCGCAATGCAGGGCCGTCAGCCCGCCCTCAAAGCCCGCCGTGTTGAAGTAAAGCATGTCGAAGTATTCCGCAAAGGGACGCTGGAGGGTGCCGAATCGGTAGGCTTTGGCCAGGAGCCGGTCCTTGACGGCGGCGATGCCGCCGCCGAAATGGCCGAACACAAACTTGAGACCGGGGAAGCGGTCGAGGATGCCCCCGGCAATAACGCGGGTCGCCGCCACCACCAGATCCAGTTCCCGGCCCAGCACCCGGCCCAGGTCGTGGTCCCGGAGCAGGGCATAACCTTCGGGAAAGAGCGACGGATGGACGTAGATCGGCACATCGAGCTCCGCCACCTTTCCATAGAAATCGTAGAGCCGGGGATCGTCCAGGGCGAGCCCCTCGACCTGGGCCGTAACTGTGACGCCGTGCAAACCCAGTTGCCTGATACCCCGCTCCAATTCCTGCAGGGCCTCCCGGCCCTGCAGGACCGGGGCATGGGCAAGGCCCACAAATCTGTCGGGATACTGTGCTTGCAACTCCGCCAGATCATCGTTGATCAGGCGGCAATCCTCCAGGGGGGCATCCCAGCCCAGCACGCAGGAAAGCACGGAGACATCGACGCCGGCCTCATCCATATCGCGCAGTTGGGCCTCCATGTCGTAGAGCTTGGCATGGACCGTGACCTTACGGATGCCGTTGGTTTCCACAAAGGTCACGTGATCGGAAATCAACCCTTTTTGACGGGCCAGCTTCTCCGGAATATAGTGGTGCTCAAAATCGACGACCATGTCCTCCTCCTATTACCAATGGTTATTTAGGCCGGTTGCGGATCCAAGACCCGATGACAAAACCTATCAGGGCGAAGGCCAACAAAAACAGCCACGCATCCGTATTCTGGGAAAACAAATCAATTCTCCTTAGCGTCTGAGGTCGCTTGCTTGCGGAAGAAGTTCGTGAGGAATTCCGTGTCGAGAGGCGACAGATCGAAGCGCAGCGCCGCCTCGGCAATGAGTTTGGACCGGGGCTGCGCGGGGTCGCTCTCCAGATTCTCGGCGATCCATTTAACGGCCTTGCGGAGGTCTTCGCCTTGGGGCATCAGGGTGGACATAGGTTTAAGCTCCTTGAAGTTTCCCGATTGTTATTTGTGAAAAGGATTCAACCATATTTTATGACGACAGTAAAGATCAAATCTTGTCTGGACAAACGACCCGCTGCTTGGCGAGGCCCCCTGAAAAAGTGATGGCAATTTTCTGCAAATAATATTATGCAGCAAGCACAAATTAAGCTTCAAAACAGGGTGCAGGCATGAGATTCGATATTGCAAAAAGCGGCAGCGGACTTATCTATGAGATCAGAAACATTGTTGCCGTAGCCAATAAACTCCAGGAATACGGCGTGGAACTGAACTGGGAAAATATCGGCGACCCGGTGCAGAAGGGGGAAAAGATCCCCGCATGGATGAAAGAAGTCCTCTTTGAGGTGCTGCAGGATGACTTTTCCTTTGCCTATTCGCCGACCAAAGGGATAAGCGCCACCCGCCAGTTCCTGGCGGACCGGATCAATCAACGGGGCGGGATACAGATCAGCCCGGAAGATATCATCTTTTTCAACGGTCTCGGCGATGCGATTGCCCGGGCCTACAGCTCCATTCATGTGGACGCCCGGATCATCATGCCGGAGCCGACCTACTCCACCCATCTGCTGGCGGAAGTGCTGCACGCCTCCTTCCCCCCTAATACCTACCGGCTCAATCCTTACAGCAACTGGCAGCCGGATATCCGGGAACTGGAGCAGAAGGTGAAGAGCCACCGGGCCATCGTCGGGATCCTGGTCATCAACCCCGATAACCCCACGGGTTATGTCTATCCCGAGGAGACGCTCCGGCAGATTGTCGATATTGCCAAGAAATACGATTTGTTTGTCGTCTTTGACGAGACATACCACAACATCGTGTACAACGGAAAAACGACTCTTTTACTCTCCGATATTATCGGCGACGTGCCCGGCATCAGCATGAAGGGCATCTCCAAGGAGTTCCCCTGGCCTGGCTCGCGATGCGGCTGGATGGAAGTGTATAACGCGGAAAAGGACCACCGCTTCGCCCGCTACATCGATGCCATCCTGAACCAGAAGATGTCGGAAGTCTGTTCCACCACCTTGCCCCAGATGGCGATCCCCAGGATCATGACCCACCCCGAGTACGGCAACTATCTCAATGAGCGGGTCCGTCATTACGAAAAACTCTCCAACATCGCCTTCAAGATCCTCAAGGACGTGCCCTATCTCATCGTCAACAGGACCAACGGCGCCTTTTACATGACCGCGGTCTTCAACGAAGCGGTCTTGAACGGCCGGCAGAAACTTCCCCTCAAGCATCCCGAGATCAAGCAGTACATAGAAAAACTGGTGGACGACAACAATGTGGAATTCGACAAACGGTTCGTTTACTACCTCCTCGGCTGCACAGGTATCTGCGTGATTCCGCTGACGTCTTTTTTCACCTCCGTGCCGGGCTTCCGCATGACCCTGCTGGACAAGGATGAAGAAAAGTTCGAGTACGTCGTCAAGACCATCGCCGATAAGGTCGTCAAATATATCGAATCGGCAAAATAGCTCCTATTTCAACGGCTTGGATAAGACATAATCGGAATCCTTTGCTGAATCATGGCAGGACAGGCAATCCTTCTTGGGGTCCTTGCCGAGCGATTTTCCGTCCGGGCCGAAGGCGGCCCATTCCCAGCCACCCGTATCCTTCATCTTGGCATTCTTCTTCATGACCGGGAAGAAGGCCCGTTTGCCTTCGTTGAGGATGCCGGCATTTTCCACGATCTCATATACCGCGTCGACGATGATTGTTCCGTCCGGGTAAGGCTCGCCCTTCGCAAAGGCGGGCAGGCCTTTCTTGTTCATGTAAAAATGATGAATGCCGAAGAGGGGATGGTTTTTGTCCGTGATGATGAGCGAGCCAATGTGCTTGTAGGATTGCCAATCCTTGGGCAAGACCAGGCCCTTTGTCTTCTCGGCGGCCAGGGCCAGCGAAGCCATAACCAACAACGCCACAGTGGTAATCAGCAACAATCTCTTCATAAAGCACCTCCTTTATTAAGGGTTGATCATGGTATATTTATCGCCGGTCCGCTCTGGGCATTCAAGGGACGAGAGGAGAAGTGTAGTCGACAGCCGCGCCCGCGGGCAGCGCTTCTGTCAACGCGGCCGCCCTATCGCCGATCAGCAGCTTGTCCTGCCTCCTGACGGCGCCCGCCGTTCCCGAACCTGCCGACCCCGCCGGACCAGGCGTGCCGTCTGTGGGTGTGGGACTGTTACTCATCTAAGGGGACAGCGAAGGTGGCCTGGAGCAGGGGCGGATCGATCCGGCACCAGGCCCTGCCCAGTCGGGAGTCGAAGATCACCGGCCCCAGGTTCACATCCGGGGACCCCTGAGGGAGATGAAAAGCGATCCCACCCGTCCGGCGGTTCACGACCAGGGGGCAGATGGCTTTGCCCGTCCTTGCGTCCCGGAACAGCATCAGGTAGGAGCGGCCCGCGGGTATGGCGAGGCTAAAGTTCCCGTTGGCCGCCGTAACAGTCTGGCTCGCCGCCACGTTCCCCGCTTCATCCACCAGCACCACCGAAACAGGACCGGTGAGAGGGCTCGCGTCGCCAATCAGATTGCCCTGCACCGTGACGGTTATCGTCTCTCCAGGGGCCGCCTCTCCCGGGGCGCCGGCAGGACCGGCCGACCCATATTTGCCGCCGCAGCCGGTCAGGGATAAAGTGGCAAGCAGTAAGAATGTGAGCCACCAGGTCTTCATTATTATGAAGCTTACATGCAAGCTTTTCATGATCAAATCCTCCTTATGGCATCCATCCCATAATTCATTGTATTTTAATTCTCTAACCAGGAGAAAACAATGAGGATAAAGTGCGAGCTTAATAGTAGGGGGAAGCTATCGTGGAGCTGAGTGTTTTGTCCGAAGAGGCGCCCTTAATCAACAGGATCAGGGCGGTGAAATAATCACCAGCCAGAAATTGCCCAGAAGAAATTTGACTTTTGTTGTGAAATCGTCATAATGCAGATCTGTCCGGTCTTCCCAGACCCTGTTCCCAGGCAAGATTTCATTTCCAGGACTAACAGAATGGAGGGAAAAGATGAGCACGGAAAAGATCAAGATCTACATGAAGCCCAATTGAACGTGGTGTGAACAAGCAAAAGAGGTTCTTTTGCAAAAAGGTCAGACCTTCGAGGTGCACGATCTCACCTGCCAACCCTTGAGCAAGGATGAGATCCTGGCCCTGGTGACCAACCAGGACGGGCAGATGCGGGGACCGATTATTACCCGGGGTGAGGAAGTCATCGTCTTCGGCTATAACCGGGACAAGCTGGGGAAATTATTTCCCTGATAACTGCTCAAGAAGGCACGAAGGGGCAAAGGCGCAGAGACAGAAAGAAAACAACTCCTCCTACCCCCAATAAGTAGCGGTGAGATGATCACCGGGATGAGGAGTATTTTTTTTGCTCTCCGGAGCTTTGGGGCTGCCCGGGAGGGGAAGTTTTTCGGCCGGCAGCAGGGGATCGTTTCTCATCCCCTTATCCGCCGCTGTCATCCGTGGTTCTCTTTTTGTGCTGTGGTTGTGCAGCTGTTCCATGTGTCTTACCTCCCGCTAGCCAGGCTCATGAAGGGCCTTTTCATTCTTTCGTTCGTGGCAAAATTATCGCCTGCCCGAATATAAAGCAATGATGATAAAATGTAAGCCTAAAGGTAGGTAAAAACTACTACTGCGGGGTGCACTAGCCTGGACAAAAGGGTGGCGCGCTGACCTCGGGTCCCGATGCAAACTTCAGGAAATTCAGCCAGGGATCGGAGAGAGGTTTGGTCCTCCCAAACAGGGCCTCTTTAAAGGGTGTCATGTCGACGCGTCTTTGGATCAGGGAAAGGATGATACCGGGGTCTACCGGCTCGTTGACGAACATCCCGCCCACGAGCCGCTCCCCCTGAAAGACCAGCTTCCGGAACCGGCGCGCCCCCGCATCCCGTTGTTGCAAAACATAACCGCCCTGCTCTCCAGGCATGGACAAACCAAGAGAAAAGGCCTGTTTGCCGAGGAAGTTAAAGACCGTCACGGGGATGGACCCGGCATATTCCCTCTGGCTGCCGGCCATATTGGCGCCGGCAATCCGGCCCTGGCTCACGGCGCTGGGCAGGATGGCACTCAACCGGGGCTTACCCGTGAAGAAATCCTGGGCCTCGGCCACATCCCCGGCGGCATAAATCCGCCCCAGGCTGGTTTGCATTTTCCTGTCCACCAGGATGCCTTCATTGATCCCGAGCCCCGTACCCGCCAAAAAAGAGACCCTGCTCTTGGCGCCCGTCGCATTGATCAAGATATCCGTCGCCAAAGCTTCACCCCGGGCCAGGGTAATCCTGATCTCCCCCCCGGTCCGGCGGACTGCCTGCACCGTCTGGCCGGTTAGGATGCAGGCCTGCTGCTCCGTGAACATCTCCCCGATATAACCGGCTGCCTCGGCTGTAAAACACAGGGGGAGGATGGCTGGGGCCTGTTCGATGACCGTTACCCGGTGCCCCTGCGCCAGCAGGGCGGCGGCCACATGCAGGCCCCCGATCCCGGCGCCTAAGATGGTCACCCGCCTTTTACCCGCTAACCTCTGCCGGAGGCGGCGGCAATCAGCCAAGGTTCGGAAATCATGAGCATCGACCTCTTCCCAGCCGGGAATCGGAGGCGCCGCGGGCGCCGCACCGGAAGCAATGAGCAACCGATCGTAGTTATCCGCGCTCCCATCGCTGTAAACTACTCTTTGCAGCTCCGGCATGACCCGGACCACTTCTTTGCCCCTTACCAGGGTGCTTTGGAGGCTCCGGAAGTAGTTTTCATCCCGCCGCCACAGCTCCGCTTCCCCGATCTTCCCTGAGAGCAAATAGGAGAGGCTGGCGGGAGAATAGGGCAGGCAGTCTTCCCCTGTGACCAGGGTGACTTCGTCTTCCCGGGTCAGCCGCCGTATTTCCTCCAGGGCGCTGAGCGCTGCGGCGCCCGCCCCGATAATGAGGTGTTTTTTCCCAGCCATTACCTTTCCTTTTCGCTGTCATTGCGAGGCGTCCCTCGGACGCCGTGGCAATCTCTGACGTTTGGGATTGCTTCGCTTCGCTCGCAATGACCATTGAAGTTTCTTGCGAGCCTAGCGAATCTCAAGCTCATGCCCGTAACAACCAGATATCACGGGATTGCCACGGGCTTTGCCCTCGCAATGACGGGCCTTTTGATTTTTTAAGAACGGGCCAAGTAATAAACCGCGACCTCCCCCTCCTCCGCGACCCCGAGCGTGCCGGGGCAGACCGGGAAGACCTCTCTCCTGCGGAGCAATTGCGCAACATCGCTTTCCGGATCATCAAGGTCGCCAAAATATCTGGCCCCGGTCATACAGTTTTCCACGCAAACGGGCTTGCGCCCCTGCTCCGTTCTGGCGAGACAGAAATCGCATTTTCCGACGCCCCCCTCCCGGCGCTCTGGCCGGTCCGACTTTTCGTAGGGGGTAAGCCCCTGCCCGGGAAAGTATTCCCCCTGCTCAGGAGAGAGCTGACGGGCGCCATAGGGGCAGACCGCCAGGCAATTCAGGCAGCCGGTGCATTTTTTATCCTCCACCGTGACAATCCCGTCGGCTCTTTTGCGGCTGGCCCCGGTCGGGCAGACATCGACACAGGCCGGGACGGCGCAGTGCCGGCAGAGCACCGGCACCGCCATCTTTTGGACGGCGGGGTAGCTTCCCGACTCGTAGAGCAAGACGCGGGACCACTGGACCCCCCGCGGGGTGGCGTGTTCCGCCTTGCAGAAGATCTGGCAGCCATAGCACCCGATACAGCGCTTCAAGTCGATAACCATGGCGTAGCGCATTGTCACACCTTTTCTGCCTTTTTCGTTACTTTCACCTTCACACAAAGATCCAGGTTCAGGCTCACCGTGTCGAGATAATCCCAGCTCAAAGGGATCAGCCATTGGGGGCAAATGCCTTTTTCCGGCTGGCTGGCGATGGGTAAGTTTCTTGCCCAGTGCCCGCCGCCGCTGGCATAGGCCAGGACCTCCGGATGCACGGCCTCCGTGACGATGACCCGGCCTTCCACCTCCTGCCCCGTACCCGCCGACTCGACCACCACCCAGTCCCCGTCGTTGATCCCTTTTTGCCGGGCCGTCTGCCCGTTCATGGCGAGATAATAAATGTGCGGATTCATCCGGGAGGCCTCATCCAGCCAGGGGTTATTGTAGGTGGAGGTAAAGGTTTGCAGCGGTACCCGGTAGTAGATGCCGTAGAGGTCAAAGCCGGGACGCTGTTCCTCGTGGGACGCGCAGGGCTTCCAGTCCGGCAGGGGCTGGAAGTCTCCGGTCGCAAAGCCGGGTATATCATGCTCCTGCTTGAGCTCATCAATCTGCCGTCCCAGGGTCAGGAAATGTTCAAAATAAATCGGGGTCCGGCCCTTGACGAAGGGCCGCCAATAGACTTCTTCCGTTTTCTTAGGCCAGTGGATGAGGCCGTTTTCCTTGAACCAGGTAAGCCCGCGCTCCGGCCCGAAGTCGCCCTTGAGCCTCCGGTCCACGATTTCCTCCCAGGTATAGTGCCGGGTAGGATCGAGGGTATAGGGTTCCTTGAAAGCGAAGGTCTTATTCATCTGGCGATACATGTTGTCCAGGATCCCCAGCCTGGCTGCCAGCTCCAGGAGCACTTGCTGAGCCGGCCGGCGCTCGAACAGGGGTTCCACCACGGGCTGCCGGATGTGGACGGCCCATTCATCCACGGGTGAGATGCTGCTGTCCCAGTCGGCCTGCAGATCCAGTTTCTCGAGATAGCAGGCGTCGGGCAGGACGATGTCCGCAAACTCCGCCGACTCGTCGAGGTAAAGGCAAAAGGCCACGGAAAAAATATCCTCTTTAAAGGCCTTTTCCATCAGTGCCGGATCGGTCAGGGCCATCATGTAATTGCCGGCGCTACGGAGCACGGCCGCGGGTTTATAGGGGAGCTTGTACCTTTCCCCTTCCAGGATGCCCCAGGGAACGAGGGGGGAAACGCCGGCCGTGGGCACGAGATCATTCATGCCGATCCGCTCGGGCTTTTGCGGCGCAGCCATGGGCCAGGGGCTGCCGCCCAGTGCCCCCCATGAGCCTGCCCGCAGCAGCCCGTCGGGACCTTCCCCGCAATCATAGGAGGGCTGGCCCGTGTCGGGATGGCCAAGGGCTCGGGCATTCATGCCCAGGACGCCTCCGGGTACACTGTTGGCGCCCACAATCTCCTGCAACAGCTCCAGGGCCATGCACGTCAGGGCGGAGTGCCGGTGGGCCACGGCGCCGCGGAAGAACCCCAGGGAAACGGGCCGGTAGGGCAGCTCCTGGCCGTCAATGATGATGGTAGCGCCGATGCAGGCCGCCTCGCCGAATTCTCTGGCCAGCCGGCGGATGGTCTCCGCCGGCACCGTGGTGATCCGGGCCGCCATCTCGGGGGTATAGGTTTGCACATGTTCCTTGATTAGCGTGAAGGCCGTCCTGACGGCAGCGCCTTCCAGGGAAAAGCGGCCCTCCAGGGCGGCCTGCCGGAGCGTCGGGTCATCGTAGGTCTTGGCCTGGCCGTCGGCCAGGTCCCAGAGGAGGGGCTTTTGGCTCGCGCGGTCGCGTACGTAATGGCCATCGGCCCCGATCAAATAGGGACCGTTGGTATACTGCCGGAGGCTCTCCCCATCGAAGAGCCCGTACTCATTGAGCAGGAGATTGATCATGGCCAGGGCCAGGGCCGCATCCGTGCCCGGCCGGATGGGCACCCATTCGTCGCTGTTGAGACCGGGCATGCCCATCCAGGGTTCGATCACCACATGCTTCATGCCTCTTTCCCGGGCATCGGCCATGCGGCGGGCCATGCCCGTGGCGCAATAATAGGCGCCGAAGCCCGAGGGGCAGCCGAAGTTCAGGTAGTAATTTACATAGTTGGGGTCCGGCATTCTGGTCCAGGAGCAATGCATCAGCCCGGAGAAGAGGTGCGAACCATTGCCGCAGTGCATCCCGGCTCCGGAGTTGAAGTGATTCGGGGTCCCGAAGGCGGCGGAGAAGGATTTATTCATGTTGCCGTTATCCCGGGCGATGATGGACGAGATGGTGAGGAGTTTCCTCGGATCTTCCGCCTTGATTTTCTCAAACTGCGCGGTGACGGTGGCCAGGGCCTCGTCCCAGCTGATCTCCACCCAGCCGGGGTCGATCCCGATGCCTTTCTCTGGGTTGGTCCGCTTCAGCGGCACATTGACCCGGTTCGGGTCGTAGAGAAGCATCATGCCGCTTACCCCCTTGGCGCAGATGCCGCCGCGGCTGGTGGGGCAATCCGGGTTCCCTTCGATATTCACCACCACGCCATCCACGCGATGCACCCGGATCGCACACATGCTGAAACACATACTGCAGGTGCTCTTGATCCAGACATCTTCTGGTGCTCCCTGCCTGGCTTGGGTGATGCTCATCTTACTCTCCTCGGCCGCTGATGGTAAAGACCGCTTTGGTCCTATCATTGCCCCGGTTTTTTCGCAAAGGAAAATCGAGGTCAGAACGGCCAAATCCCTCATCACTTGCCGGCCGGACTGACCGGATAGGTTAGTCGCGAATATCCTGAAGGAACCAGTCGGTGGGAATTTCCCGGCACTGACCCTTCTTACGGGCGACTTCATAGACCCATCCGCCAACGGCCGAGAACTGCAAACCCTGATTGCCCACATTGCGGTAAAAGGTGATTTGGTCACGACTGGTGCGACCCTTACATTTGCCGGTGATGAGGTCGGCGAAATCGGGTTTGTCGCCGCCCCTGCCGCGGTCGCTGAACTCTGGCGAATCGCCGCCAAACCCGGGTTCAGGGTTTTTCTCGGGGATGCGCTTCATCTCCTCAGGGCTGCCTCCGATAAAAGCGGCAGGCGACAGGCCACGTTCCGCCTGAAAGCGTTCGGTCTGCCGCATTTGAAGCCCGGCGGTACCCTGGCGGACGACCAGATCGAACCGTTCCATTACCATGTCCGGCATCTCACGACGGCCAAGATTGGTAACATGCATTCCTTTCTCGACCCACTCGGCATCATAGACGGGCTTCATCGAATCAGTGCAGCTCGAAAGAATGTCCACCCCGCGCACCGCCTCGCGGGCACTATCCACGGCGCGAACCTCGATGTTGAACTTTTTCGACATTTCCTCAGCGAATTGCTCACGGTGGTCGGCGTTCGGACTATAAATCTTGCAGAGCTTGATGTCGCGCACGCAGGTAAAGGCTTCAAGAAAGGTGCGGGCCATGCCGCCTGATCCCAGCATGCCGACAACGTGCGAGTCTTCGCGACTGAGATACTTTACGCCAATCCCCGCGCCGCCGCCAACCCGCATGTGCTGCAAAATGCCGTCGTTGATAAAGGCCAGGGGCTCGGCGTTGCGGGTAGAGATCAGGTAAATCAAGCCACAGTAGGTGCCGGGCTCGCGGCAATACTTCTCCTCGGTCCAGTTGCCCTTTTCATCCCGCGGCCAGGTGATGATGTCCGACTTCATGCGAATGGCAAAGTAGCCACCGTTGGCGCCTTCCATAGAGCCCCAGCGGTAGTAACCGTCGGGCCGGTCGCAGGGCATGTACATGTCAATCCGCGGGCGGTGCATGGAACCGCCGTAGGGTAGTTTCTTGAACGCCTCCTCCTGCACGCGCAGGCAATCGTCCATTGTCAGAAGTTCTGCTACGTCGTTGTTGCTGATAATGAGCATGGTTCCTCCTTATAGGTGCATTTTTATCCTTTTGTCTGAGGGCTGGCAACTTTCAGGCAAGATATCTTTTCAGAACGGGCGCCATCTCATTATAAAACTTGACAAATTTCAAGAAAAAAGCCTCTGCATCCGCTCCCAATACCCTTTTAATGGGATAATTTGCCTTTTGCGCCCAGGCCATGAAAACGGGATCTTCACAAGTTTTTTTCAAAGACGCCAGCAGCAAACGCTTTGGCTCTGCGGCCAAGTTAGGGGGACCGATAATAATGCGGTGCGAGCTGATCTGATCGATCAATTCGGGATAACCGAGTTCTTTGACATTAACAGCTCCCGGGTAATCCGTACGATCACTGAAGCTCAAGAGGACTTTGATTTCTTGAGCATCAATCAATGTCTTGCTGGAATCTTCCGAAACCATGGCGGTATCTATGTCCCCACGCATCAAGGCGCCCAGGCAATCGGCCGTACCACGGAAGGGAATCAGCTTGAATTTTGTCCCCATTTTTTCATTGGCGATAATGCCACAGACATGGTTGGCCCGGGCAAAAAATCCGACGCCCATTTTAAGCGTATCTTTTTTCTGGGCATTGACCGCTTCATTCCAGGTGTTAAAACCCTTTTTATTGGCGGTTATCAATTTAGTTGTCGAAACAACCAGTTGCAGGAATGTATATTTGGTAAAATCCACCTCCGCAGTACCAAGCAAATTATCTATGTATGGTGATGTATCCATCATGCCGATACTATAACCATCCGGTTTGGCATTGAATAGTATCGGATACCCTTTGCGTGGCTCGTTTCTGACGACTATGTCGCCGCCTGTGGCGCCGGGGGTGAGACTTCTCAGATACTTCGTTATATAGGGCCCCATGGCACGGCCGATGATATCGTAGCCGCCACCCGGACTATTGGGGACGATGTACTGAATCGATTTTGAAGGATAGACACCTTTGACCTCCCGGGCATAGCCTAAGGGCACGTTAAGGAATTGGTCCATAGCGAGCGCGCCGGCAGAAAGTCCGGAAACCTTCAGGAAATCACGTCGTGTAGCATGATAAAAAGCAATATCCTTGGCAGCAACTTTACTTTTCATAGCTCTTTGTTCTCCCCCCCTTTTTAATAGTTAAAACTCAAAAGCGTTGCGCAACTCGACCGCACATTGCTTCCTCAGCCACTCTTTCAGCATTTGCTGGCATTTCTCTATTTTAGGGCAGGTATCCGCCATGCTTTTGCCGAATTCCCGGCTGCACCGGCGCATTGAAGAACTATCTGTCATTTCCCCCCCCTTGACGGAAACTCGTCTTTGGGTGGAGCGAGTATAAGATCATGGCGAAGGTGTGTCAAGGCAAAAGGCAAAAGGTGTCCAGCCAATTTAGAAATGTCCTATTTCTACCAAAGTAGAAATGTCCTATTTTAAAATAATAATAACGGGAGTTATCAATGGCCATCTCGACGCTGCCCATGCAGAGCAAGGCGGCGAGATGGTT